>Ga0070741_10000146_pt1 | contig 272174 bp, 228 predicted proteins | sample Coa_R1_4_FD_66440 | JGI IMG/M metagenome (GOLD analysis project Ga0070741, IMG submission 66440) | Surface soil microbial communities from Centralia Pennsylvania, which are recovering from an underground coalmine fire - Coalmine... | ecosystem: Environmental > Terrestrial > Soil >...
CCGCGCCCTGAATCACTACGTTCCAGCCCGGCTCGATCTGCACCAGATTACGCCCCGCAGCCAGCCCTGTGCCGACAGTGTCGCCGAGCAGCGTCAACTGTTCGGCCGGAAGATCGGTGAACACCGGGCAGCAGTATTCTTCAGGAACCACCATAATTTCGCTGAGCCCGCCCAAGCCCGCCTGCTCGAAAATTTGTGTGCCGTCGGACATCTCGGCCAGCGGATGCGCGGGCGCGGTGTCCAGAAACTGGCACCAGTCGGCGCGTCCATGGAGGCATTGATAGCACTGGCCGCACTGTGGCGTGCCGGGGACCACCACCCGATCGCCGACCTGAACTCGCTTGACCAGCGGTCCGACGGCTTCGACTACGCCCATGCCGGAGTGGTTCGGGATGGATGCCTGCGCAACATTGTTCGTGCTCAATGCGCCGCCGACAATGGTGTAGCACACGGCCGAAGCCTGCGAGCGGACCACAACCTCGCGCGGCTGGATCGGCAGTAGCCTGAGTTCCGCGACCGACGCGCCTGTTCCGCGCCGGACAAACGCTTTGAATCGCCGTCCAGTCTGGGTGCCCGTGAGCTGGGCCGGAGCCTGGCCCGTAACAAGTTGCGGACTCCACGCAGCGCTGCCTGCGACTGCCGCTCGCTTGAGCATTTTCCGGCGCGAAAGTGCCATGGAAGAATCCTCCTGGCGCAGGATAACACCCTTCAACGAATTCTGGCCTGCCTCAGTGGCTCTCGCGCGGAATGCCCGCGCCGCGGCAGCCGACCAGAAAATCGAGATCGGCGCCCCGATCGGCCTGGAGCACGTGATCGATGTAGAGCTTCTGGTAGCCTCCGGTCCAGGCGGCGGGAGCCGGTTTCCACGCGGCCCTTCTCCGGTTCAGCTCCTCATCCGATACGCACAGCTCGAGCTTGCGGCTGTCGATATCGAGAGCGATTTCGTCTCCACTCTCGACCAGCGCCAGCGGGCCGCCCGCGGCCGATTCGGGCGAGACGTGCAGCACCACAGTTCCATAAGCCGTGCCGCTCATCCGTGCATCCGAGATCCGCACCAGATCCGTGATCCCGCGCGCCAGGAGCTTCGGTGGCAGCGGCATGTTCCCGACCTCCGGCATGCCCGGATATCCCCGCGGTCCGGCTCCCTTAAGCACCATCACGGAACGTTCGTCGATCTCCAGATCGGGCCGGTCGATGCGCGCCTTGAAATCCTCGATGCTCTCGAACACCACCGCGCGGCCGCGATGCTTCAGCAGAGCCGGCGTCGCCGCAGAAGGTTTGATGACCGCCCCGTTCGGAGCAAGGTTGCCGCGCACCACGGCCAGACCGGCGCGCTCGCGGATTGGATTTGCGCGCTCGCGGATCACTTCGCGATTCCAGCAGGGAGCGTCGGCCGTATTTTCGCCGATGGTCTTGCCGTTCACCGTCAGCGCGTCGCGATGGATCGCGTCCGCCAGCTCGCGCGTCACTGCGGGAACTCCGCCCGCGTAGTAAAAATCCTCCATCAGAAACTTGCCTGAAGGCTGGATGTCGACCAGCAGGGGAAGATCGTGCCCGACGCGGTCGAAATCGTCGAGCGCCAGCGGCACACCCACGCGTCCGGCAATCGCCAGCATATGCAGCACGAAATTGCTCGATCCGCCGATGGCCGCGTTCACCTTGATCGCGTTCTCAAACGCCTGCCGCGTGAGGATCTTCGAAATCCGCAGGTCTTCGTGAACCATCTCGACGATGCGCCGGCCGGCCTGCTGCGCAAGCACGTAGCGCCGGGAATCGACGGCCGGAATCGCGGCGTTGTGCGGCAGACCCATGCCGAGCGCTTCCACCATGCTCGCCATGGTCGAAGCCGTGCCCATGGTCATGCAGTGGCCCGCCGAGCGCGACATGCACGCTTCGGCCTCGAAGAAATCGGCGAGCTTCATCTTGCCTGCGCGCACATCCTCGCTCATCTGCCAGACGCCGGTGCCCGAGCCGATCCGCTGGCCGTGGAAATTCCCGTTCAGCATCGGGCCGCCCGAGACGACGATCGCCGGCAGATCGCAGCTCGCCGCGCCCATCAGCAGCGACGGCGTGGTTTTGTCGCAACCACACAGGAGCACAACACCGTCAAGGGGATTTCCGCGGATCGATTCCTCCACATCCATGCTGGCCAGGTTGCGGAACAGCATCGCCGTGGGGCGAATGTTCGTCTCGCCCAGCGACATCACGGGAAATTCCAGCGGGAATCCACCGGCTTCGTACACGCCGCGCTTCACCCGCTCGGCGACCTGCCGCAAATGCGCGTTACAGGGCGTCAGCTCGGAAAACGTGTTGCAGATCCCGATGACCGGGCGGCCATCGAAAAGATCCGGCGGAAACCCCTGGTTCTTCATCCAGGAGCGGTGAATGAATCCATCGCGGTCTTTAAGACCGAACCAATGCGTCGAACGGAGCTTTGACTGGGGCACTAACGGGCAGTATAAGTCTTTGAGAACTTGTTCCGGTCGTTGGTCACGGTGAATTTGCCGTCGCTCGAGACGGAAGCCTTGATCCAATTGCCCTGATCCGCGGCGCCCTCCTCCAGATTCGCGATCCTGTCGTCGGAGGTGTTGTGCGCAGCGTCGTTCATTGCGCCCTTGTGACCCTGCCAGATTCCCTCGATGCCTGGGATCTTCACGATCGTGTCGTATCCGCCGTTGCTGAAGCCTTTGCGCGCGCCGTTGTTCACGACCACCACTTGTGGCTTCAGCGACCAGATCAGCGCAGGCGCTCCAGATTGGCCGTTCGAAAATCCATGATGCGTAGCTTGGAGCAGCGTGACTTCGCCGATCTTGTTTTCCGGACATGCGAGCATCATCTCCCGGTCCCACGTCAGGTCGCCGACATCCAGGAACCGGAATTTTCCATAGGTCAGCAGAAACCCGGTGCTGCGCGAGTTTTCGGTGTTGTCTGTGGGATGACGCTCGGCGCCGTCGCAGAGTTTGTTCACAAAACCGGTTTTGAGCGGCTTGGCGATCACTTCTCCGTTCGCGCTGACGACCGTGATCTCGACTCCGGCCAGCGGAATTCTATCGCCGGGTTTCACGACCGTGCGTCTGCTCCCCGCCGCAGCAAGGTAGCCCTGCCACAGCGTCGCACCCTTCTGCTGCGACTTCTCGATGGACTCGCCGTGGTCGTAGATTTTGCGGATCGGAATCATCTTGGAGAGCGCGGCCAGTCCGCCGATGTGGTCGCCGTGGAAATGGGTGATCACCAGATTGTCGATTTTCGCCAGCTCCGCGGCTCGAGCGGCAGCCGCGATGCGCTTGGCGTCGCGGTCGTCATTGCCGGGGAAACCGGTGTCCACGAGCAGCGATTCGCCCGAAGGGGCCACGATCAGCGTGGCCGCGCCGCCCTCCACGTCGATCCAGTAAATGTCGAGCGGGCGGGGTTGTGTTAGGGATTGGCCTGTCAGCAGCGCGGCGGCCGCGATCAAAACCGAAGCGATGTTCCACGTGCGCATTTGGCCAAAATGCTATCACACGTGAGAAGATCGAGCCTGTGACCGCCATCGCAGCCCTGCGGCCCACGCGCGTCCGCTACTGGGTTTTGGTGTTCACCGTGACGCTGGCGGTGATCACCTACATCGACCGCGTCGCGATTTCGTTTGCGCTCCCGTATATCGGCGCCGACCTCGGCCTGGACTCGGTGCGGAAGGGCTGGGTGCTGACGGCGTTCGCGCTGGCTTATTCGATCTTTGAAATCCCGGGCGGATTCCTCGGCGACTGGATGGGACCGCGGCGGGTGATCCTGCGCATCGTGCTGTGGTGGTCTTTTTTCACCGCCGCCACCGGCTGGGCCTGGAATTTTGTATCCCTGGTGACCGCGCGGTTTTTGTTTGGCGCGGGCGAAGCCGGATGTTTTCCGAACCTCACCAAGATGTTCACAGTCTGGCTTCCAGTTCATGAACGCGTGCGGGCCCAGGGCCTGATGTGGATGAGCGCGCGCTGGGGCGGGGCCTTTACGCCGCCTTTGGCTGCGGCTGTGATCACCTGGGCCGGCTGGCGGCACGCGTTCGAGATTTTCGCGATGCTCGGCGTAGTCTGGGCGGTCGCGTTCTTGTGGTGGTATCGCGATAACCCTCTGGACAATCCCAAGCTCAATGCGGCGGAGCGCGAACTGCTGCGTCACACTCATGCGCCCTCGGGGCATTCCGACGCTCCCTGGGGAAGACTGATCCGGTCCGGCCGTGTGTGGCTGCTGTGCTGGCAGTATTTCTTTCTGTCCTACGGTTGGTACTTCAACATCACCTGGCTGCCGACCTATCTGCGTGAAGCTCGCGGAATGGATGTCGCGCAGGCGGCGCTGTTCGGCGTGCTTCCTCTGTTTCTCGGCGGATTGGGGAATCCGGTGAGCGTGTTCGTCAGCGAACGGTTATTAACGTGGACGCGCAGCGTCGATCGAACCCGGCGCATCGTCGCCAGCTTTGGATACTTGGGCGCTTGCGCGTTCCTGCTGCTCACCACGCACATGCAGGAGGCCCGCGCCGCGCTCTTTTGTATCGCCCTAGCTAGCTTTTTCAATGACTTGGCGATGCCGCCCTCCTGGGCTGCAACCATGGATATGGGGGGCCGCTACGCCGGAACTCTTTCCGGCGCCATGAACAGTTGGGGGAATCTGGGCGGGGCCGTGGCTCCGGCGGTTATCGGCTACGTATTGGCCTGGACCCATAATGACTGGAATGTGGCGTTTTACATCTCGGCGGCTCTCTATGCCGCCGCGATTCCCTGCTGGATTTTCCTGGACTCTGTAACCCCGCTGGAAACCGAATCGCCCTCCAGGTAAGGCTCTTGACCCCTAACTCAAGCGCGTGTATGCTACAAAGTTGGGCGGGCTTGCGCCTACTCATATATCCAGGTGGATGGAGGTTGTTTGCCAATGAAGGCTAAATTGCTTACGGTTATGGTTGCGGGACTCGGACTTCTCTTGTGCAGTGTGCCTATGTTGGCGCACCACTCGTTTGCCGCCGAATACGATTCGGCCAAGCCTGTGACGCTCACGGGCACCGTCACGAACGTGGAGTGGATGAATCCGCACGCGCGTTTTTATATCGATGTGAAGGACGAGAAGGGCGAAGTGACCAACTGGGAGCTCGAGCTCGGAAGCCCCAATGGCCTGATGCGCCAGGGTTGGACGCGCAATTCTCTGAAAAAAGGCGATGTGGTGACGGTGGCTGGATCCCTGGCGAAGGACGGCTCCAAGCTGGCCAATGCCCGTACCGTGAAGCTCGCCGATGGCCGTCAGGTGTTCGCTGGTTCTGCCGAGGAAACCGGCCGGGCCAAAGGTAAGGAACAGTAAGTCATCAGGCAAGTTCCCCAGACAACCTCCGCAGGATGAGCGCTGGCACGATGATGGGCGCTCATTCTGCGTTTAGTTATTTTTCAGTCCTTTGCATGGCGGAATCACGGGTTTAGCGCGATGACCGCCACACACTCCCAAGGAGGATTCCAATGAACTTCTGGTCTAAAATGACCCTCGCGTCTGTGGGATTGGCGATCGTGCTGCTAGGCGGGTTGACCCTGTCTGGCCAGGCTCCTCAAGGAAAAGCGGCTCCGAAAGGGAAGGCGGCCCCGGCTCCCGCGAAAGCCGCGGATCAGGCAAAGGCTGCTCCATCCGGGAAAATCACGGCCGCTCAGTTCTTCAAGAACGTCACCACGCCGACACTGGGCGCGCTGACTCCGGACGATTTCATTCTGGCCATGGGCGTCCTGACCGATGACTTGGGCCTGGACTGCGCGGATTGCCATCCGGGAGCCGGCTCTGATAAAGCGGATTTCGTTATCGACACTCCTCCCAAGCGAACGGCCCGCAAGATGATCGAGATGGTCGGACAAATCAACAAGCAGAACTTCGCTGGAGTTCAGATGGTGACCTGCTGGACGTGCCATCACGGCCGTGAGGTTCCGGCCACCACGATCGCGCTTGAGACTGTTTACAGCAGCCCCAACTCCGAGCGGGACGACGTCCTCAAAGCCGTTCCGGGCCAATCCGCCAACGCGATCTTCGACAAGTACATCGCCGCGCTGGGCGGGGCGCAGCGTCTGAACGGTCTGACAAGCTGGATCGCCGAGGGAATCAGCGTGGGATACGAGGGTTTGGGCGGGAACGGACAATTCACGATTTACGCCAAGTCTCCCAATCAGCGCACCACGCAGATTTACTTCAAGGATCATCCGGAGCGCGGATATAGCACCTGGGCCTTCAACGGCACTACCGGCTGGATTCGCACGCCGCGCGCTTTGCTGGGCGAATATGAAATCGCCGGCGAAGGCAAGGAAGGGGCCCGAGTGGAGGCCCAGTTGGCGTTCCCGGGCCAGATCAAGACGATCTTCAACAACTGGCGCGTCGGACAATCGGAGAGCATTGGCGACCGCGATTTCAACGTAGTGCAGGGCGGCACGGCCCGCGGCGTGCTGGCCACGCTATACTTCGACACCAAGACGAACTTGCTGTCGCGTCTGATCATCTACACTCCGTCGCCCATCGGCAGGGTTCCCGTACAGACGGACTACGCCGACTATCGTGACGTCAACGGGATCAAGTTCCCGTTCGAATACACGTTCCTTTGGCTCGATGGCCGGTATACGGCGAAGATCAACGACGTGAAGACCAACGTTGCGATCGACGCGTCCAAGTTCGGCAAGCCTTCCGAAGCGAAATAACGAATCGTCATCACCAACCCCGGGCTCGCCCGGGACCCGGAACCCCGCCCGTGAGGGCGGGGTTTTTGGTTTTTGGCGGAGTTTTTGGTTTTCAAAGATGCGGCGCACTGTTGAGCGGAACGGCGCTGCCGCGTATAATGGCCAAAGACCGAAAGGACACGCCATGGACCCCATCACTCGACGCGGTTTTATTGCTGCCGGTGCGGCGATCGCCGCCCCGTACATTCTCAAATCCCAGGACAAAGCGGGTACCAAGAATCCGATCCTCGGCGAGGGCGAGCACAAGTACGAATGCATCCACGACTGGGGCATGGCTTCGCTGCCGTCCAGTATCAAATACGGGAATACCCACAGCGTGGTCGAGGATTCGCAAGGCCACATCTACATTCACCACACCGTCCACAAGGACAGCCCGAGCCTGGACAGCGTGGTTGTCTTCGACGAGAAGGGCAAATTCGTGCGGTCCTGGGGACCGATGTTCCACGGCGGCGCGCACGGCATGCACATTCGCAAGGAGGGCAACACGGAATACCTGTACTTCTGCGATGAGAAGCATGGGATCGTAACCAAACGCACGCTAAAGGGCGAAGAAGTCTGGACCATGGGATATCCGCAGGATTCCCCGATTTACCAAAAAGGCCCCGGATCGACTGGTCCCGGAGGTGCGGCAGGCCTGAATTATCGGCCCACGAATTTTGCGATCGCACCGAATGGGGATTTCTGGGTGGGCGATGGATACGGCTCGTATTACATGTTCCACTACACGCAGAAGGGAAACGAGTATCCCCGACTGAAGAACGTGTTTGGCGGACCTCCGGCTGGACAAGCTCAGGGCGGAGGGCGCGGTCCAGGCGGCGGTGGCCGGGGTCAGGGCAAGGGCGACGACCAGGCTAAGGGTCCCGCTCCGAACCAGGCCAAGGGCGGCGGAAGAGGAGCAGGCGGTGGCGGCGGGAGAGCAGCGGTTCCTCCTCCGGGGCAGCCGGGCGTTCCCAGGGATGTGCCGATCGAGTCGATGAACAATCCGCACGGCAATATGGTCGATCTGCGCGATCCGGCCAACCCGATCCTGCTGGTGGCCGACCGTGGCAACAACCGCATCGTGCGCTACACGCTCGACGACAAACCCATCGACGTGATCGCGGGAACAAAATCTCCCTGCCATTTCCACGAGCAAAAGGGCACGATTGTTGTGCCTGACTTACAGGCTCGCGTCACGCTGCTCGACAAGAACAACAAAATCATTCTGCATCTCGGCGAGCCAACCATGCCCAATCCGCCGCGCACGACCGAAAACCGCGCGGATTTCATTCCCGGCCAGTTCGTGCAACCGCACGGCGCCTGCTTCGATCACGCTGGCAACATCTTTGTGGTGGAGTGGGTCGAAATCGGCCGCGTCACGAAGCTGAGGAAGCTCGCATAGCGCTGGCGCTCAGCCCAAAGCCGTACAACGTGCGAGCGGGCTTAGCTTTGGCTTGTCCCATGACGAATCGGGTGAAGGGTATCCGCTTGAAGTAGCGATTCCCGAGGGGCGCGGCCCTGTGCGGGGGCGATCCTCGCCGATCGCGTCAAGAGGGTAATTGGCGAGCTCGCCGCGCGAGCAGATTGGGCCGCCAGACTGGCGCCGCTGCTCGGTTATTGAGCACTTACGCGCAAGCGATTCCCGGAACGGCTTTGCCATTGCCGGGAACGGGACGAATCATGTAAACTCGAAAACCGCGCCCGGCCGCGATTCTCTGGCTGCGGCGATCAAGGAGACTATGGACCAACGGCTGTTCGGCGAATTCATGGGCACGCTGGTGCTCGCGTTGTTGGGGAATGGCGCGGTCGCAAATGTGGTTTTAAAGAAAACGCTTGGTTCCGCGGCGGGCTGGCTGACCATCGTGTTCGGCTACGGCGTGGGCGTCATGGCGGGCGTGTTTACGGCGATCTATTGCGGGAGCTCGGCGGCCTTCATCAACCCCGGCGTTACGCTGTCATTCTCCATCTCCAGCGGCGATTTCAGCACATTGGTCCCGTTCTGGATCGCGCAGGTCCTGGGAGCCTTCGTAGCTGGCGTAATCCTATGGCTCCATTTTCTACCCCACTGGGCCGAAACGACGGAGCCGGGAGCGAAGCTTGCCTGCTTCTGCACTGGACCAGCCATTCGGAATACGGCAGCCAACCTGGTAAGCGAAATTATCGGCACTTTCCTGCTCGCGTTTCTGGTGCATGCAATGGTCAAGACCGGACCGGCGCCCGGACTGGCTCCGTTTTTGGTCGGTGCGATCATCTGGGCGATCGGCACCGGGCTCGGCGGCACTACCGGGTTCGCGATCAACCCGGCCCGCGACTTGGGGCCTCGAATTGCCCACGCGATTCTCCCGATTCCCGGAAAAGGGGGCTCGGACTTCAGCTACGGACTGAGCGTTCCGGTACTCGGCGGACTGATTGGCGGCGCGCTGGCTGGACTGTTCATCCGTGTCGCACACCTGTAACGAATCGTTTCTTAATCCCGTCTGAAGACTAGTTCCGGGGGCCGGAAGTTGGGGTATAATTCTTGAGCGCTCGATCTTGAGAGCACAGTGCGGACACGCGTCCGGTAAAAGTGTCCACACCGTGCGCGAGCCGAAAAGAACAAAGCAGGACGACGAGAAAAGACGACAAAAGGAGAACGGGCAACTATGGTGAGTTTAGCGGACGCTCGTAGAATTATTGCTGCCGCGGAGAAGAAAGCTACCGAAATCGGGCAGCCGATGAATATCGCGGTGGCGGATGAGGGCGGGAATATCGTGGCGCATGTCCGCATGGACGGGGCGTGGATCGGAAGCATCGATATCTCCCAGAAAAAGGCGTACACTTCGCGCGCCTTCGACATTTCCACCAAGGATCTGGCGGCCCACTCGCAATCCGGAGGACAGTTCTTCGGAATCCATGCGTCGAACAACGGCAAGATCATGATCTTCGCCGGTGGCGTACCGCTGAAGAAGAATGGAAAGGTCGTTGGCGCCGTCGGCGTCAGCGGGGGATCTGGAGACCAAGACCATGCAGTGGCCGAAGCCGGCGCCGCTGCGTTCTGATTTCGAATCGGAGCGAATAAAAGGAGATAGGAAGTATGCCAACAAATCGTGGAGTAGCATATATCAAACCCGGTGAGGTACAGGTTCAATCCATACCTTACCCGAAGCTGAAGATGCCCAAGAGCGAATCGGACCCGTTCGGCGGGAAAGACGCTCCGCACGGCGTCATCCTGAAAGTGGTTACGACGAACATCTGCGGTTCGGACCAGCACATGGTTCGCGGCCGGACGACGGCGCCGCAGGGACTGATCCTCGGACACGAGATCACCGGCGAAATCATCGAGAAGGGCAGCGACGTGGAGATGCTGAACATCGGCGACCTGGTCACCGTCCCGTTCAACATCGCCTGCGGGCGCTGCCGCAATTGCCGCGAAGGCAAAACGGGCATCTGCCTGACCGTGAATCCCGCCCGTCCGGGCGCGGCCTACGGCTATGTGGACATGGGCGGATGGGTCGGCGGACAGGCGGAATACGTCATGGTCCCCTACGCCGATTTCAACCTGATCAAATTCCCCAACAAGGAAAAGGCGATGGAGAAGATCAAGGACCTCACCTTGCTCTCCGACATCTTCCCGACGGGGTTCCACGGTTGCGTGCAAGCGGGCGTCGGGCCGGGTTCCACGGTCTACATCGCGGGCGCGGGACCAGTTGGACTGGCGGCGGCGGCCGGTGCGCAGTTGCTCGGCGCAGCGGTGGTCATGGTCGGCGATCTGATCCCGGAACGTTTGGCCCAGGCCAAGAGCTTCGGTTGCGAGACGATCGACCTCAGAAAAGACGCGACCCTGGCGCAACAGATCGAACAGATTGTGGGAGAACCCGTGGTCGATAGCGCCGTGGATTGCGTGGGCTTCGAAGCGCACGGTACGGGAAAGGACGCCGCCGTAGAAAAGCCGGCCACGGTTCTGAACTCGCTTCAGGAAGTGGTTCGCGCCGGCGGCTCCATCGGCATCCCCGGATTGTACGTGACCGGAGATCCCGGCGGCATCGACGAGGACGCGAAGATCGGCTCTCTCAAAATCCGCATCGGACTGGGATGGGCGAAGTCGTGCTCGTTCCATACCGGCCAGTGCCCGGTTCTGCGCTACAACCGCCAGCTCATGATGGCGATTTTGCACGACAAGGTACATCCAGCCAAGGCTGTCAACGTGACCATGATCAGCCTGGATCAGGCGCCGCAGGGCTACAAGGACTTCGACAAGGGCGCGGCGAAGAAATTCGTCATCGACCCGCACAAGTCGGTCAAGGCGTAAGCGTCCGAATTCGGACCGTCAAGGCGCCGGGAGAGTTCGCTCTCCCGGCGTTTTTATTTTCTGAACCGCGCACTGAAAACCGCTGTGCGCTTGCTTTTAGGGAACGTTTCGGCTTCGAACTCCCTATCGAGTCAGAGGAGCCGGCCTACGCCGATGGAATCCCTTTTCAAGGACCGTGAAGCCGGGATTCGATCCGCACAACCTGCGGGCGGGCGTTTGTGATCGCCCTGGCGTCCGCCTTCGGATTGATCAAACTGATCGCCGGTCGGCTGTATGGCGTCAAGGAGCGGGACCCATTCGTCTTCAGTAGTGTCGTCCCGCTGGTGTTAAGTGCCGTCGCCCTGCTGGCGGTCTGGCTACCCGCTCGGCGCGCGGCCCACGTCAGTCCGGTGGGAGCGTTGCGCTGCGAATCGTGATTACTCCAGTTTCGCGTCCAGAGTGATATTCGTGTTGAACAGCTTCGAGACCGGGCAGCCCGTCTTGGCGGCCTGCGTGGCCCTGTCGAATGCTTCGCGGCTCGCTCCTGGGACTCTCGCTTTCAGCTCCAGATGGCTCTCCGTGATACCGAATCCGCCCTCAGTCTTGTCCAGAGTGATCGTGCAGGTCGTCTCCAGGGTCTCGGCCTTGAGTCCGGCCTGCGCGAGCTGGTTCGAGAGCGCCATGGTGAAGCAACCCGCATGCGCTGCTGCCAGGAGCTCTTCGGGATTCGTACCTTTCCCCTGCTCGAAACGGCTGTGGAACGAGTAGGGAACGTTCGACAAGGTCCCGCTCGCCATCGAGATGCTTCCCGTGCCTGATTTCAGATCGCCCTGCCATTTGGCTTGTGCGGTTCGCTTCATGGTGTGACTCCCCGACTACATTTTCCTCGATTCGAGGTGTAGAATCGGGAAACCATGCAGCCACGACGCGATTTCGTGCGAGGGATTGCCGGGTGCGCGGGTGTTGCCCTTTTGAGCGGGACCTCACGGGCGGCCGCCCCGCCGCATCGAATCGACGTTCATCATCACCTGTTTCCGCCGGAGTATCGCACGGCGATCGGAAGCCAGGCGGCGGCGCTGCCAATGTGGGCGCCGGCGCAATCGATCGAGGAGATGGACAAAGGCGGGATCGCAACCGCGGTCTTGTCGCTCAGCTCACCGGGAATCTCGTTCGGCGATGCCGCGCAATCCCGCAAACTGGCCCGCATCGTCAACGACTATGGCGCGATGACGGCCAAGGACTATCGCGGCCGCTTCGGATTGTTTGCGGCGTTGCCGCTGCTTGATACCGACGGCAGCCTGCGCGAGATCGAGTACGCGCTCGATACACTCAACGCTGACGGCATCGGTCTGTTCACCAGCTACGGCGACAAATGGTTGGGAGACGCATCGTTCGCGCCTGTGTGGGCGGAGTTGAACCGGCGCAAGGCGGTGGTATACACGCACCCGATCACACCGGCCTGCTGCGGCAATCTTCACAACGAGGTCCCGGCAGTGATGATCGAATGGGCGACGGACACGACGCGGACCATCGCCAGCCTGCTGTTCAGCGGCACCGCGGCGCGGTATCCGGATATCCGCTGGATCTTTTCGCATGGCGGGGGAACCATGCCGTTCCTGCTGAGCCGCTTCGTGTATCAGGAAGCCACCATGAAAGGAAAAGAGCAGGCGCTGCCGAAGGGCCTGATATACGAGTTGAAGAAGTTTTATTACGACACGGCACAAGCCAACAGCGCTCCCGCCCTGGCGGCACTGCGGAAGGTAATCCCGACTTCACAGATCGTGTTTGGAACGGATTATCCGTTTCGCACGGCCGCGGAAGTCATTGGGGGATTGACCGCACAGCGATTCGCGGGCAAGGACCTCAAAGGGATCGACCGGGAGAACGCTTTGCGGCTGCTGCCGAAACTGGCCGCCTGAATCAGCGGTGGCTTCCGTTGCCGCGGTTTCGCGCCAGCGCATCGATCAGCCGGTCGAGCTTGGCGTCGGTGCGCATCTGTGCGGTGATCAACGCGTCAATCGCGTGTTGCGTTTCCTTTTTAAAGTCACGAGAATCCTGTTGCATTTTCACCAGCATCTTCATGCCGGTTTGCACGATCCTGAGAGTGGCATCCAAGCGGCGTTCGAGTTTATCCACGCGCGGCTCCAAATCCATCGGAATCTCATTGTCTCACGGGCGTTCCGTGGGGGATTTTTCGCCCGGCCCAGGCAGCGGGGCTTTTGGTCCGTTGGCGAGCAACGAAGCCTCATCGGGGTATGGGTAGACAACCTGCGCCCCATTTGCCGCTAAGCCCCCTGTGTCCGCCGTCGGACCGTAGTTGGAATGGAGGTCCCGGCCGAGCATCCGCAGCATCGCCATCTGCTGGCCGCGGTGATGCGAAGTGTGGGCGATGCGCCGGACCATCACCCACGCTCGGGAGCGGGGCACGTCGAAAAACGCGACGTCCTCTTCCCACCAGGCGTCTTCTTTGGAGCGCAAAATGTCGAGACGTTTTGCGGAATCCTGGGCGTATCGAGCGATGAACCCGCGACGGGTTTCCTCGGCGGGCAAGGGCGGCGCCTTCACATCGATGCCCAACATGTTGCAAAACCAGCCGTTTTCGCTCACGCACTGATGCACCATCTGTTCCCGGACACTGCGCCCGCGCTTATCGGTGGGATGGGGCCGGACCGGCAAGTCTTCGTCGTGGAACATGCTCCAGACGCTCAGGATTTTCAGACGCTCGGTTTCGTACGTATCGACCAGAAAGGAATAGCGCATAAGAGTTACAATAGACGATGGCCTTCTATGCAAGCTTGGGATTCTGAACGAGCCACCTCCCTCATCCAGGAATTGCAGCAGCTTCCTGGCGCGCTTTTGCCGATTTTGCATGCATTGCAAGAGGAGTTCGGATACATTGACAACGCTGCTGTCCCCCTGATCGCCGATGCGCTGAATATTTCGAAGGCGGATGTACACGGTGTGATCAGCTTTTACCACGATTTCCGGCACGAGCCGCCAGGGCGCCACACGCTCAAGATGTGCCGGGCCGAATCGTGCCAGGCGATGGGCTGCGACCGGCTGATCGAGCACGTGGAGAAACGCCTGGGCGCAAAGTTAGGGGAAACGACCGCGGACGGCACGTTCAGCCTGGATGCTGTTTACTGCCTCGGGAATTGCGCTCTGTCTCCGGCGGTGATGCTGGATGGGAAGCCCTATGGCCGCGTTTCGGCACAGGTGGCCGACTTCCTGATCGACGACGTCCAGCGACGGGGAGGATCGCGGGCATGAAGGTTTTCGTTCCTTGCGACATGGCGGCGCTCTCGGTCGGAGCGGACGCGGTCGCCCGCGCGCTTTCCGAGCAGGTCACCGCCCGCCGCGCCGACGTCACAATCGTCCGCAATGGTTCGCGCGGGATGTTCTGGCTGGAACCTTTGGTCGAAGTGGAGACCCCCAAGGGCCGGATGGCCTACGGTCCGGTGACGGCCGATTCTGTGGCGAGCCTGTTTGATGCGGGGTTTCTGGAAGGCAAGGCGCACCCGCTTTGCCTTGGGTTGACCGAGGAGATTCCGTACCTCCAGAAGCAGGAGCGCCTGACATTTGCGCGCTGCGGCATTGTCGATCCGCTTTCGCTTTCCGATTACGTCGCGCACGACGGGTACAGGGGTTTACAGCGAGCGCTCACAATGACGCCGCAAGCGCTCGTCGAAGAAGTCACAAATTCCGGCCTGCGCGGGCGCGGCGGCGCGGGTTTCCCAACGGGCATCAAGTGGAAAACGGTTCTGAACACGCCGGCCGACCAGAAATACATCGTCTGCAACGCCGATGAAGGCGACAGTGGCACCTACGCCGACCGCATGATCATGGAAGGCGATCCCTTCGTGCTCATCGAGGGCATGACCATCGCCGGTTTCGCGGCGGGCGCCACCAGCGGCTACATCTACCTTCGATCCGAGTATCCGCACGCGTTCAAGACGCTGAAGAAGGCGATCGCGATCGCCTACGAAAAAGGCTATCTCGGCGCGAACGTGGCTGGAAGCGGAAAGCGCTTCGACCTCGAGGTACGGCTGGGGGCTGGCGCCTACATTTGCGGCGAGGAAACTTCGCTGCTTGAGAGCCTGGAAGGCAAGCGCGGGCAAATACGGCCGAAGCCGCCTCTGCCGGCGATCGAAGGCTTGTTCGGCAAACCGACCGTAGTCAACAACGTGATCTCGCTGGCGACTGTGCCGGTCATCCTCGACAAAGGCGCCGAATATTACAAGAATTTCGGGATGGGCAAATCGCGCGGCACGCTGACCATCCAGCTTGCGGGAAATGTCAAGTACGGAGGCCTGGTGGAGAAGGCCTTCGGCATCACGCTGCGCCAGGCGATTTACGACTTCGGCGGCGGGACGTTCTCGGGGCGTCCGTTCCGGGCCGTCCAGGTGGGCGGACCGCTGGGCGCGTATTTCCCCGAATCCCTGCTCGACACGCCCCTCGACTACGAAGCCTTCGCGGCGAAGCGAGGTTTGGTGGGGCACGGCGGCGTCGTGGTGTTCGACGATACGGTCGATCTCGCGAAGCAGGCGCGTTTCGCGATGGAGTTCTGCGCGATCGAAAGCTGCGGCAAGTGTACGCCCTGCCGCATCGGCTCTACGCGCGGCGTGGAGGTGATCGACCGGATCATCGCCAACCAGGACCGCTCGAAGAACCTGGAAGTTTTGGACGATCTGTGTGAATTAATGCTCGACGGATCGCTGTGCGCGCTGGGCGGGTTGACTCCGTACCCGGTGCTGAGCGCGGTCCAGCATTTCCCGGAAGATTTCGACAAACCGGCGGCGCCGCCGCCTCCCCAGATGGCCCCGAGAGGCCAGGAGACACAGTCATGGCGTTAATGCACGAAACCGATTACGGAACACCTGCGCGGGTCGCGGAGACCCTAATCACGCTCGAAATCAACGGCACTCCTGTTACGGTTCCGGCCGGAACCTCGGTCATGCGAGCGGCCGTGCTTGCTGGCATACAAGTGCCCAAGCTGTGCGCGACCGACAACATGGAAGCGTTCGGCTCCTGCCGCTTGTGCCTGGTCGAGATCGAAGGCCGGCGCGGGACCCCGGCATCGTGCACGACGCTGGCAGAGCCCGGCATGAAAGTGCGCACGTCCTCGCCGAAACTTTCCAAGCTGCGCCGCGGCATGATGGAGCTGTACATCTCCGATCACCCTCTGGATTGCCTTACCTGCGGCGCCAACGGCAACTGCGAATTGCAGACCATGGCGGGAGTCGTGGGCCTGCGCGAGGTCCGCTACGGGTACGACGGCGCGAATCATTTCCAGAATCCCGAGCCCCGGGACAATTCCAACCCGTATTTCAGCTTTGAGCCCGCCAAGTGCATCGTGTGCTCGCGCTGCGTGCGGGCTTGCGCAGAAGTGCAGGGCACATTTGCGCTGACCATCGAGGGCCGCGGTTTCGCATCGAAAGTCTCCGCCGGAGGCAAGCCGTTCCTGGAATCCGAGTGCGTCTCCTGCGGAGCTTGCGTCCAGGCCTGCCCGACCGCCACGCTTATCGAAAAGAGCGTGCTTGAAAAAGGTCAAGGCGAGCATACCGTGGTCACCACGTGCGCGTACTGCGGCGTCGGATGTTCGTTCAAGGCGGAAATGCAGGGCAGCGAGGTCGTCCGCATGGTGCCCTATAAGGACGGGAAAGCGAATCACGGGCACTCCTGTGTGAAGGGACGCTTCGCGTGGGGCTACGCCACGCACAAAGATCGCATACTGAAACCCATGGTTCGCGCCAAAATCACCGATCCCTGGCGCGAAGTCACTTGGGACGAAGCCATCAACCACGTGGCCAGCGAGTTCAAGCGCATCCAGGCCAAGTATGGCCGGGAGTCCATCGGCGGAATCACTTCGTCCCGCTGCACCAACGAAGAAACCTACGTGATGCAGAAACTGATCCGCGCGGCGTTCGGCAACAACAATACCGATACCTGCGCGCGCGTCTGCCACTCGCCCACGGGCTACGGACTCAAAACCACGCTGGGTACTTCCGCCGGAACGCAGAACTTCGATTCGGTGGAGCACGCCGACGTGATCATGATCATCGGCGCGAATCCGACTGACGCGCATCCGGTGTTCGCATCGCAAATGAAACGCCGGCTGCGTGAGGGCGCCAGGCTGATCATCGTGGACCCGCGCAGGATTGACCTGGTGAAGTCGCCGCACATTCAGGCGGATTACCACCTGCCCCTCAAGCCCGGCACCAACGTCGCCGTGATCAATGCGTTCGCGCACGTTGTCGTCACCGAAGGACTGGTGGCCGAGGAATACGTCAAAGAACGGTGTGAACTGCCAGCTTTCGAGCAGTGGCGCAAGTTCGTAGCCGAGGAGCGGAATTCACCCGAGGCCACCGAAGCCATTACCGGCGTTCCCGCCGCGGATCTGCGCGCCGCAGCCAGGCTCTACGCCACCGGCGGCAACGCGGCGATCTACTACGGTCTGGGCGTAACCGAGCACAGCCAGGGTTCGACCATGGTCATGGGCATGGCGAATCTGGCCATGGCGACCGGCAACCTCGGCAAGGTCGGCGTGGGCGTGAATCCGCTGCGCGGCCAGAACAACGTGCAGGGCTCCTGCGACATGGGCTCGTTCCCGCACGAGTTTTCGGGCTACCGCCACGTTTCCGACGATTCGGTGCGCGAGACGTTCGAGAAAGCCTGGGGCGTGCCGCTCCAGGCAGAACCCGGATTGCGCATTTCGAACATGATCGACGCCGCCATCGACGGCACCTTCAAAGGCATCTACATTCAGGGCGAGGACATCGCCCAGTCCGATCCGAACACGCAACATATCACCACCGGCTTGAGCAACATGGAATGCGTGGTGGTGCAGGACCTGTTCCTGAACGAAACCGCCAGCTTCGCGCATGTGTTCCTGCCGGGCGCATCGTTCCTCGAAAAGGACGGGACCTTTACCAACGCCGAGCGCCGCATCAGCCGCGTGCGCAAGGCCATCGCGCCGATGGCGGGGATGGGCGACTGGGAGATCACCCAGGCGATCTCCAACGCCATGGGCTACCCGATGCACTACAACCATCCGTCGGAAATCATGGCGGAGATCGCCCGCCTGACGCCGACGTTCGCGGGCGTCACCTACGAAAAGATCGACGAGCTGGGCAGCGTGCAGTGGCCCTGCAACGAGAAGGCTCCCGAGGGCACGCCGGTGATGCACATCGGCGGTTTCGTCCGCGGCAAGGGCAAGTTCGTGATCACCGAGTTCGTTCCAACCGATGAGCGCACTACGGACCGCTTCCCGCTGATCCTGACCACGGGCCGCATCCTGACCCAATACAACGTCGGCGCGCAGACGGCGCGCACCGGCAACAACGTGTGGCATCCGGAGGACATCCTGGAGATTCACGAACTGGATGCCGAGAATCGCGGCATCCACGACGGCGACTTGGTTTCCCTGATCAGCCGCGCGGGCGAGACTACGCTCAAGGCCAAAATTTCCGAGCGCATGCAGCCGGGCGTGGTTTACACCACGTTCCACCACATGTTCACCGGCGCAAACGTCGTCACCACGGAGTTCGAAGACTGGGCCACCGGCTGTCCCGAATACAAGGTGACGGCCGTCCAGGTGGCGCTGGCCAAGAAGATCTCGCCGTGGCAGCAGCACTACCAGGAGACCCGGCGTCTGACGACGCAGATCGAGCGCTAGCCGTCCAAGTTAAAGATGGATCCGCACAACATGGTTCACCGGGCGAACCAGATCGCCCTGAATTTCGCCGCCTATCCGCATGAGGAAGCCGTCGCCAGCGTCACCCGGCACCTGAAGATGTACTGGGAGCCGCGCATGAAGAAGCAGCTTCATGAGTACGTCGCCAAGGGCGGCAGGGGATTGCACGAATTGGTGCTCGAAGCGGAGAGGCAGCTAAAGCCTTAGCGCAGACTACCCGCGGCTTTGGCGGCAGCCTTGGTCAGAATCAGGATGTGCTGCCGCGGCAGCGTCTCGATCACCGGCTGCAACACGAATCCTTCGCTTCGAGTTCCGTCCTCACCTGAGCAACGGTCATCTTGTGCTCGGGGAGGATCGGCACATTGGGGTCCTCGGCTCGGTATTCGAGCAGCACAAGCCAGGCGTCCGGCTTGCGTGTCTCCCGGATGTTCCGCGGCATCTGCTGGAGCCGTGCCGGGAGCCTGGAATGCAGGCGCTCCCCACAGCAACAGGAGGAATGGAACGGCAGCCCGGCGCGTCACCGGAGTACCTTCTCGATCTCCGACGCCAACTCCCGCTCCGTGGCAGCGCCCGGGTGATACCAGCGGACAACGCCCGAACGATCCACCAGAACCAGCGTCGGCGTAGTGCTCGCGCCGTAGCGCTTGAAATTCGCGTTGCTGAGCGGCACGGGCATGTCGCCTAGCAGCGAGTAATACTGGCGCCGGATGCGATCGATGTAGGGCTTTTCGACTTCGGGGGGCGCATCCGCGCCATCGGCCACATAGCCGTAGTATCGGGTAGGGCCGATCAGCATCAGCCCCCGTGGGCCGTATTTTTTCAACAGCCCCGCAATGACGGGAACGCCGACCTTGCAGTCCGGGCACCAGTGCGCCCAGAAAAATAGCAGAATCGCCTTTCCGCGAAGGCTGGCCAGCGCCGGGGGCCTGGGGCCAAACCACACGGCGGATTCGAGCGGTGGCGCGGGCTTGCCTTCGACGCTCAGCAGGTTGAGATTCTTCTGGATTCGTTCGTGCAACGAGGTGGCCGCGTAGGTCTTCAACTCATTGCGCAGAAACACAATGGCCTCGGCCGTTTCGCCGCGCGCGGCCATCACTTGCGCTTGGACTTCCATGGACGCGCCGAGCGCATACAGCCAATCCTCGTGGTCCCGGCGGGGTCCGCTCACATTGGGCAGGGACATTTTGCGGGTCTGGGCGGCATAGCCCGCCGCACGGTCCAGTTTTTTGGCGTCCAGGGCCGCCCGTGCCTGCCATCCGATGGCGTTCGCCAGTTCCGAGGTCACTCCACGGGAACGCTGGTAGGCTTGGATCATACGATCAGCCGTGGCGAAGTCGTTTCGGGCGAGAGCGCCGCGCACGTCGTCGATGAAATCCGCGCAGCAACTGGAGGCCAAGAGTAGGGCGGCGACCACGAACCTCATTTACCGGATTATATCGTCGTGGCGGTCAGCCGCCCGGCGACTGCTTCTTGCCACCTTGATTCTCCGCCGGCGTGCGGAGGGTCACTCCGGAATCGCAGGCGCTACTTGGTTGCGTCCAGCGCGCGTTGCATCTCCTCCAGGATGGCCTGCGCTGCTCTCCTGGGATTTCCGGGATAGATTTCCGATTCGATGACCGGTCTGCCAAGGACCAGGTAGTCCGCACCTGCCTGAATCGCCTGAGCGGGAGTCATTCGGCGCTTTTGGTCATTCTCGGGCGACCCGTCCGGTCGAATACCGGGTGTAACCACCAACAACTTTCCAAATTTCGACTTGATCTGTTGAGCCTCGCGCGCGGACGAGATCACGCCGTCGCATCCGGCAGCCAGCGCCTTTTCCGCTCGGAATAGCACCAATTGTTCAACCGTGGTTTCGCTATAGCCCATTTCCTTGAGGTCGTCCTCATCCATGCTTGTGAGGACGGTCACAGCGAACAGCTTTAACTTGCCGGATCTGCCCGCGACGGCTGCTTTGATTACTTTGCTTGAACCATGGATGGTGACGAAGTGCACGCCAAGTTGGGATGCATGCTCGACAGCTACTTTCACGGTCTCAGGAATGTCATGGAACTTGTAGTCCAGGAAGACTCGCTTGCCTTGCTGGAGGAGTTCCTCAAGGAACGTCTGTGCCCCGTGGGCCAGTTGCAGGACCAACCCAACCTTGAAAAAATCGACCAGCCCGTCCAGTTCCTTAACCAGTTCCCGGGCGTGGTCGACCGTATCTAGATCAAGCGCAACAATCAGCTTCTCCTTGGCTTGATCGGTGTCGGCCGGTAGCGCAGTAGGCGCGAGAGTACTCATTGGAAATTCAAGACTCTTCATTCTAGGCGAAAGTTGGGTCGAATGGCTAGCACGAAGCGGCCGCAGTTTGACAGCCGCGTCCTGAATTCGCTAAGCTCAAAGAGGTTACGAACTCTGAGGAGAAGGTCTGTCTTCATGAAAACCGCAATTCCATCGCTCCCGAGCATCGAGCGCCAGTGGCACTTGATCGATGCCGACGGTGCGGTGCTGGGCCGGATCGCCAGCAGGGCGGCCCGGATCCTGATGGGAAAACATAAGCCTACGTACACGCCCTTCTTGGACACGGGCGATCATGTGATCATCGTGAACGCATCGAAAGTCCGGCTGACGGGGCAAAAGGAAGAGCAAAAGATTTATCGCCGCCACTCGGGTTATCCGGGCGGCTTGACCGAAACCCAGGCGCGCACGGTGCGCCAAACGCGTCCGGTCCGGATGGTGGAAGAGGCCGTGCAAGGGATGCTGCCGAAAACCAAGTTGGGCAAGCAAATGTACCGCAAATTGCAGGTTTATGCCGGCCCGAAGCATCCGCACCAGGCTCAGAAGCCCGTTCAACTGGCGGTGTCCTAAGGAGATCTGAAAAAATTGGCGTTTGTACAACATCTCGGAACAGGCCGGCGGAAAACCGCGGTGGCAAGGATATTTTTGCGCGATGGGAAGGGCCAGATCACGGTCAATGGCAGAACTTTCGACCAGTATTTCCCCAGCGAGGCCTCCCGTGCGATCGTGCGGCAGCCGTTGCTGGCCACCGAGACCGCCGATAAGTTCGATATTCTGATCACCACTTCCGGCGGCGGCCCCTCCGGTCAAGCTGGAGCCGCTAAGCTGGGCATCGCCCGCGCACTGATCGAGTTCAACTCGGAACTGCGAGGGAAACTGAAGGAGCTGGGCATGCTCACGCGCGATGCGCGGCAGCATGAACGCAAGAAGTACGGGCAGAAAGGCGCCCGCAAGCGATTCCAGTTCTCGAAGCGCTAGTATCGCCGCAGATCTTCGCTAGAAAGCGCGAATTTTCTCCGCGCCGATTGCGTTTATTCGCGGCCATTAATGGTTCCGCAGCCCCAGGCCGCAAATCCCGCTTTGGACCGCGGCTTGGGTTTAGAAGGCAGAAGGAGGAATTTTGCCGTCGATTAGCATGAAGGAATTGCTCGAAGCCGGCGTTCACTTCGGGCACCAGACCAAGCGCTGGAATCCAAAGATGAAGGAATACATCTTTGGCGAACGTAACGGGATTTACATCATCGACCTGCAAAAAACGCTGAAGCTGTTCAAGGACGCCATGCGTTACGTGGGCGAGATGGCCGCGCAGGGCAAAACGGTGCTGTTCGTGGGTACCAAGCGCCAGGCCCAGGAAGCGGTCGCGGAGGAAGCCACCCGCAGCTCGCAGTTCTACGTAAACCAGCGGTGGCTCGGCGGCCTGCTCACCAACATGTCTACGGTGCAGCGCTCCATCAAGCGCCTGAAGGAACTGGATGCGATGGCCGCCGAGGGCAACTGGGACGGGCGCGCGAAGAAGGAAATCATTCGTCTGGAGCGGGAACGCAAGCACCTGAATCAGAACCTGGCCGGCATTAAGGACATGAACGGCCTGCCGGACCTGCTGTTTGTGATCGACTCGAACAAGGAAGCGATCGCGGTGGAAGAGGCGCGCAAGCTCGGCATTCCGGTAGTGGCCGTGGTGGATACGAATTGCGATCCGGACAAAGTGGACTACGTGATCCCGGGCAACGACGACGCGCTGCGCGCCATCCGTTTGTTCACGACCAAGATCGCCGACGCCGTGATCGAAGGCCGGCAGCTTGCCAGCGAGCAGGACTTCGGCCCCGAAAAGATCGTCGAAACGGCGGACGAAACTCCGGTGGAAGAACTACCGGAGTACGCGCAATACGTCGATCCAAGGTATGCCGAGCAGCTTATGTCGGAAAGCATGCCGGACGAGGACCTGCCGTCCACGTCGCTGCCGCGCAAGGGGCCGGCTTCGGAAGCTGCCGCCGACGAAGCGTCCAGCGGAAATCAGTAGGGCTTAGCAGTCCGGCTTGGCGCCTCCGGCGCAGCAGCTCAAGTCTGCGCGTCGCAAAGAATCTGCAGCAAAGGAAGAACTCAATGGAGATCAGTGCACAGTTGGTGAAACAGCTTCGGGACCGCACCGGAGCCGGGATGATGGAGTGCAAAGCGGCTCTTACGGAGGCCAAGGGCGATATCGCGGAAGCCGAGGTGGTTTTGCGCAAAAAGGGCATCGCCTCGGCCTCGAAAAAATCCGCGCGCTCCACCAAGCAGGGCGTCATCGCCAGCTACATTCATCCGGGGTCGCAATTGGGAGTGCTGATCGAGGTGAACTGCGAGTCGGACTTTGTGGCGCGCACCGCCGATTTCCAGGAACTGGTGCACGATCTGGCCATGCAGGTGGCGGCCGCGGATCCCCAGTTCATTCGCAAAGAGGACGTCACGCAGGCCGCTCTCGATAAGGAGAAAGACATCCAGCGCGGCCGCGCGCTCGCCGAAGGCAAGCCCGAGAAGATGATCGACAAGATCGTCGAAGGCCGCATGAATAAGTTCTATGAAGAGGTGTGCCTGTACGAGCAGCCCTTCATCAAGGAAAACACGACCTCGGTGGCCGACCTGATTAAATCGAAGATCGCCAAGCTCGGCGAAAACATCTCGGTTTCGCGCTTCGTGCGGTTCAAGGTCGGGGACACTACAGCCGCGGAAACGCCTGCGTCCGAGTAGCGCGCGTGCCCCGCTACCATCGCATCCTGCTGAAGCTGAGCGGCGAGGTTCTGGCCGGCAACGGATCTTTCGGCATCGACCCGGAACGTGTGAGCGCACTGGCTTCCGAGGTTGCGGAAGTGGCGCGGTCGGGGGTTCAGATCGGGCTGGTGGTCGGTGGAGGGAATTTCTTTCGGGGTGTGGCGGCGGCCGCCCAGAACATGGAGCGAGTTACGGCCGATCACATGGGGATGCTGGCCACCGTGATCAATGCGCTGGCGCTTCAGGACGCCCTGGAAAAAGCCGGTACCCCCACACGGGTGATGACCGCGATCGAGATGCGCTCGGTGGCGGAGCCCTACATCCGGCGGCGGGCCATCCGCCACCTGGAAAAGGGCCGGATCGTGATCTTCGCCGCGGGAACCTCGAATCCCTATTTCTCCACCGATACAGCGGCTACGCTTCGCGGTCTGGAAATACACGCCGAGGTGGTCGCAAAGGCCACGCGCGTGGACGGAGTCTACGATAAAGACCCTCTGAAGCACTCCGATGCCGTGCGCTTTTCCGAAATCGGCTATTCCGACGTGTTGTCGCGCAACCTGCGGGTGATGGACGCGTCTGCGGTGGCCATGTGCCGGGACAACCATCTACCCATCGTGGTTTTCAATTTGAACGTCCGGGGCAATATAATGCGTATGGCGATGGGAGAGCCCATCGGCACTCTAATTCACCAACTATGAAGCCTGAACATTCGGCCGCCGCCGCGGCTCACAATTTCAAAACTGTCAAGGACGTCGAAGGCAACGCCCGGAGCCGCATGGAAAAATCCATTGCAGACATGCAGCACACGATCGCCTCGATTCGCACCGGGCGCGCTTCGGTGAGCATTTTCGATAATCTTCGCGTGGACTATTACGGCACGCCGACGCCGCTGAATCAGGTTGCGAATCTGCACGTGCCCGAGCCAACGTTGATCACCATTACGCCCTGGGACGTTTCCCAGATTGGCGCCATCGAGAAGGCCATCCGCACTTCGGATCTGGGCCTGAATCCGGCCAACGACGGCAAGATGATCCGCGTGCCGATTCCGCCGCTGACAGAAGAACGGCGCAGAGAGATCGTGAAGAGGCTGCATCACGTGGCCGAAGAGCATCGCGTGGCGCTGCGCAACGTCCGGCGCGACGCCAATGAGCTCCTCAAAAAGCTGCTCAAGGATAAGGCGATCAGCGAAGACGAGGAACGCCGGGCGCTGGAAGAGATCCAGAAAATGACCGACGGCTATATCGCGAAGGTGGATACGGCGTCCAAGGCCAAGGAAAAAGAGATCCTGGATATAAAGTAACGGACTCATAGCCCTGGGCTTCGATCCGCGTCAAACGAGTGGCAGGATCCCGGTTAGGACGGTGAACATCGTTGGCGCATGGGCAAGCGCCCGGATGCTGAGCTGATTCGGACCCATTGCTGCCTTTAGGAGAGCGCCGCGATTCGTCCTGATACCCTGGAGAAATGCGGGCCCGCATTGTCGTATTCGCTCTGTTCTCCAGCCTCCTGGCAGCCCAAAACCTTCAGGAGTTCGAAAAGAAGGTTACTCAATTCACGCTGGCCAACGGCCTGACGTTTCTGCTTGTGGAGCGCCACGAAGCTCCCGTGGTTTCCTTTCACACTTATGTGAACGCCGGCGCAGTGGACGACCCGAAAGGATTGACCGGCTTGGCGCACATGTTCGAGCACATGGCCTTCAAGGGAACGCCCACCATCGGCAGCAAGAATTGGCCTGAAGAAAAGAAAGCTCTGGACGCGATCGAAGCGGCCTACAATCGCCTGGACGCCGAGCGTAACAAACTGTTCAAGGCCGATCCCAAGAAAATCGAGGCGCTCGAGGCCGAAGTAAAAGCCGCCATCGCCAAGGCGGACACTTACGTCCAGTCGAACGAATACGACCGGATCGTGGAGTCGAACGGCGGCGTGGGCATGAACGCGGGCACGGCCGAGGATCAGACGACGTACTTCTACAGTTTCCCTTCCAACCGGATCGAACTCTGGTTTTTGCTCGAGTCCGAGCGCTTCCTGCATCCGGTCTTTCGCGAATTCTACAAGGAACGGGACGTGGTTCGCGAAGAGCGGCGCATGCGGATCGAGTCGAGCCCTCAGGGGCAACTGGTTGAGGCGCTCGGATCCACGGCCTTCGCGGCGCATCCTTACAAGAACAGCCCCGCCGGTTGGGCCAGCGACATCGAAAGCCTCCGGGCCACCGACGCGGAAGCTTTCTATCAAAAGTACTACGGGCCTTCCAACCTGACCATCGGGATCGCGGGCGACGTGAACCCCGCTGAGGCGAAAAAGCTCGCGGAGAAATATTTCGGCCGGATTCCCGCGCGTCCCGCACCGCCTCGGGTGAATACCGTCGAGCCCGTGCAGAACGGCGAAAAACGCGTCATGGTCGCGAGTCCCTCCCAACCGTTCCTGGTGGTGGCCTACAAGCGCCCCGATCAGTACTCGAAAGACGACGCGATTCTCGACGTTCTGGAGCAACTCCTGTCCGGGGGGCGCACCAGCATCATCTACAAGGAAATGGTCCGCGACAAGAAAATCGCACTTGGCGCGGCCAGCTACGCGACCTATCCCGGCGGTAAGTATCCGTCACTGTTTGTGTTTTTCGTAGTGCCAAACAGCGGGCACACGATTGACGAAATGGAAAAATCGGTTTACGACCTCATCGAGCGCGTGAAGAAAGAGAAACCGGACGCCGAATCGCTCCAACGCGTCAAGATCAATCTGCGCGCGGCTCTGATCCGGAAGCTCGACAGCAATGCGGGCCTGGCCGCCGAACTGTGCGCCTATCAAGCCGGTTATGGCGACTGGCGGAAGCTCTTCACCGTGCTCGACGAGTATGACCACGTCACGGCGGAAGACGTCCAGCGCGTAGCGCAGAAGTATTTGATCGAGAGCGCTCGCACGGTCGCGTATACGTACACGCCCTCGAAGGGAGACGCGAAATGAACCGGCGGACCTTCATTCTCGCTTTCGCCGCGGCGGCGCTGGCGGCGGCGCAATCTGTTCCTTCCTACAAAGCTCTCAAGTATCCCCCGCTTCCGCAGGTCAAAATTCCTGAGCCCGTGGAATTCACGCTCTCCAACGGCATGCGAGTGTTCCTGTTGGAGGATCACGAGCTTCCCCTGATCCGGGGCCTCGCGCTGATCCGGACCGGGAACCTGTTCGATCCGCCGGATAAGCGCGGCCTGTCGCAGGTGATGTCGGATGTGCTGCGATCCGGAGGCACAAAATCCAAAACCGGCGACCAGATCGATGAGGAGCTGGAAAACATCGCGGCATCCGTGGAAGCCAGCATGGATGAAAGCAGCGCCAGCGTGAGCTTTTCGGGATTAAAGGAAACCGCCGACCAGGTGCTGGCCGTCTTCGAAGAGGTGCTCACGAATCCGGAGTTCCGCCAGGACAAGCTGGATCTGACGCTCACGCAATACCGCAGCGCGATCGCCCGCCGCAACGACGATGCAGCAGATATCCCCAACCGCGAGCTGACGCGCGTGCTCTACGGCAAAGACACGCCGTACGGATGGCAGCCGGAATATGCGGACCTGGCGAACATCCATCGCGAGGACCTGATCGCGTTCTATCAACGCTTTTATTTCCCGAAAAACATCATGCTCGCGGTGTATGGCGATTTCTCTTCGGGCGAGATGCGGGCGAAGCTGGAAACGCTGTTCGGCGGGTGGACGGTGGAGCAACCTCCTGCCCCGCCATTTCCGCCCGTGACCGCGAAACCGGCGCCGGGCATTTACTTCGCGCCGCGCGAAGACGTAACGCAGACGTTTTTCGCCATCGGGCAGCTCGGAGGAACTCTGAAAGATCCGGATTACCCGGCGTTGGAAGTGGCGGCGAATATCCTGGGCGAGGGCTTCAGCAGCCGGCTGGTATCCCGCATTCGCACCCAGCTCGGATATGCCTACAGCATCGGCGCGGACTGGTCCGCGAATTACGTATACCCGGGAACTTTCCGCATCGGCGGCAGCACCAAATCGATGACTACGGTGGACACGATCCAGGCGATCCAGGAAGAAGTCGAAAAGTTGCGCACCCTGGAGGTGTCCGAAAAAGAACTGAACGACGCGAAAGAAGCCGCCCTGAACAGCTTCGTGTTTTACTTCGATAGTCCGGCCAAAACGCTGAACCGGGTCCTGCGGTATGAGTACTTCGGCTATCCCAAGGACTTTCTGTTCCAGTACCAGAAGGCGCTCAAGGCCGTGACGCGCGCCGATGTCCTGCGCGTGGCAAAAGAACACATCCACCCCGAGGACCTGGCCGTAGTCGCGGTCGGCAATCCGAAGGACTTCGGAAAACCATTAACCACTCTCGGCAAGGTGACCGAGCTTGACCTCACGATTCCGGAACCAAAGCAGGAGCTTTCGACAGCGGACGCGGCCAGCCTGGCGCGCGGAAAGCAGCTATTGGAGCGCGCGCAGCAGGCCATGGGCGGAGCCGAAAAAATGGCGGCCGTGAAGGATCGAACCTATACCGGGGAAGCCACTCTGGAGAATCCTCCCGGATTGAAGATCAAGCTGGTGAACGCCTATCTCGCGCCGGACAAGATTCGCCAGGAGCAGGAGCTTCCGATCGGAAAAATCGTCACCTACAGCGACGCGAAATCCGGCTGGCTCGCGACTCCGCAAGGCGTGCAAGCGATGCCCCCCGAGACCCTGAAACAGGCGCAAGGGGAACTGTTCCGAGAACTGCTTCTGGTGCTGCTGTCCGATCGCGATGCTTCGCGCAGGGTGAATGCGACAGGCGAGAACACCGCAGAAATCACAACCGCTGACGGGCAGAGCGTTCGTATCGAGTTCGATCCGGCGACCGGCTTGCCGTCGCGACTCACCTACACTGAAGCCGGGCAGAACGGCGCTCCCGCCGAGACGACCGAGACCCTGTCCGACTGGCGCGATACGGCGGGATTCAAGCTTCCTTACAGGGCAGTACAGCAGGAGAATGGAACGAAGGTCCTGGAAGTAACCGTCTCCGGATACAAAATCAACAGCGGGCTCTCGGAAGCGGATTTGAGCAGGAAACCATGAAGCAGTTGTTTTTCACGTGGATCGCGGCCGCGGCCTTCGCCAGCGGCCAGGGGATCGAAGCGCGAGGGCGAAAGGTGGTGGAGGACGCGATCGCCGCGCTCGGCGGGCAGAAATTCCTCACCATGCGGGACCGCATCGAAACGGGCCGCGCCTATTCCTTCTTTCACGACCAGATCAGCGGGCTTTCGGTCGCCCGGATTTATACGCGCTACATCGACATCCCGCCGGACCGCACCGGAATGGATCTGGGCGTACAGGAGCGGCAGGCGTTCGGGAAGAACGAGGACTACTATGTCCTGTTCCGCCAGGAAGGCGCTTGGGAAGTTACCTTCCGCGGGCCAAAGGAGCTGGAAAAAGACCGGGTACAGCGCTATCGAGACACGACCCTCAACAATGTTCTTTACATCTTCCGCCAGCGTCTGCACGAGCCTGGCATCATTTTCGAATCACGCGGCGCAGACGTGATCGAGAATCAGCCAGTGAACATCGTGGATATCACGGATTCGCAAAACCGCGTCGTACGCGTCTATTTCCACCAGACGACGAAACTGCCCGTGCAGCAATCCTGGGTTTGGCGGGATCCGGATACGAAGGAACGCGAAGAGGAAGTCACCCGCTTCGGCCGCTACCGGATGACAGGCGGCATCCAGTGGCCGCAGCAGATTCACCGGGAGAGGAACGGCGAAAAAGTGTACGACATCTATTCGGAATCGGTGACGATAAATCAGGGGCTGCCCGAAGATCAGTTCGCCGTACCGGGCCCCGATACCAAAGCGGCTCCCGTGCGCAAGAAATAGCTGGCTATTCCGCCGGCAGCGCCGAATCAAGCTTCTCTCGAGGCTCTCGCCTGCGCTCCAGCAAGGCCGCGGAACGCTCCAGAAGAGCCTGTTGCGTAAACGGACGGCGGATTTCCCGCTCTGACGATTCCGCCCGATCGACAATTTTCAGAAAATCGATCTCGGGATGCCTCTCGGTCAGATCCGGAAGGATCGTTTCGGCGACGCCGGCCTCCGCGATGAGCAGGTCAATGCCGCCTTCGTGCACTTCATTCAAGGCCAGCGCCTCTTCTGCATCGGCCGCTTCGAGCAGGTTCAACCCGGCGGATTCGAAGAACTTGTGCAGTTGAGCGCGGACGCGGTCGCGCGGATCGACCAGGAGAATCGTCCGGGCCTCGCCGGCGCCCGCCTGCGGTTCGGAAACGGATGCTTCGTCAGGAACGCGAGGCAGGAGCAGTTCGATGCGCGTGCCGTCCGACGCCGCGCGGGCGCTCAAATATCCTCCGTGTTCCGCCGCAATTGAGTGCGCGACGGAGAGGGCCAGGCTGTCCTCGCGTGTTCCGCCGGGGTCGAATAGGTGTTCGACGTCTGGCTCCGCAGCCGCGTACCAGAGCGAGAACGCGGCGAAGCTTGCCAGCACTCCGTTCTGCGGCGCTTCCGCGCGCTCCGTCCGGATCAGAACGCTCCCGCCGGAAGGCGTCACGGCGCAGGCGTGCAGAACCAGATTCATGATGGCCTGTTCGATCTGAGAGGAATCGGCTTTGATGCGTCCAGCCGACGGGTCCGGCTGGAAGACGGTAACCAGGCGGGTGCCGGCTGCCGTTTCGATCAGCTTGGAAAGACGGCGCAGGATGGCGTTGAGGCTGACAATTTCGGGACGCGCGACGCGCCGCTCTCCGAGCGCGGCGAGTTTTTCGGTAAGCTGCTCGGCAGCCGCGGCGGCGTCGCGAATTTCCTCCAGGGCGCCCCGAGCCGGAGAATACTCGCCCAACTGCCGGCTGAGGTGTGAGGTCCGCCCCCGAATGATCCGGAGGAGGCTCGAGTATTCCGCGGAAATACGAGCGGCCATCTGTCCGGCCGCCTCGACTCGCTGCGCCTGGCGCAATTGCCGCTCCTCCCAACGGCGGGTGCTGACATCGCGAAGCGTGAGCACCACGCCCAGCAGCGTCTCGGAAGCGGATCGCACCGGCGAGACCGTGCCTTCGACCGCAATCTCACGTCCTTTGCGGGCAACCAACATCAGGCCGCGGTCGAGCGGCACCAGTTCGCCGCGCAAAATGGCCAGCGGAGCCGGATCGCCCAGATCGTTGCCGGAGGCTTCGTCCACCAAGCGCACCACGGATTCCAGGCGTTGCCCCGCGGCCTCCTGGGCGGACCAGCCGGTCAGCGCCTCCGCGGCGGGATTCAGCATCCGGACCCGTCCAAGCGGGTCGGCAACCACGATCGCTTCGGCCACCGAGGCCAGCGTGGTGCGAAGCCACGCCTCCTGCTCCTCAAGCTGTCGCTCCATGCGGTGCTTGTAGACCGCCATTTCGATGGAGGCGTGCAGGGAAGCCGGGGCCAGCGGCTTGGTAATATAACCGAACGGTTCGGCAGCTTTGGCGCGCTCGAGTGTCGCACGGTCGGCGTGCGCAGTAAGGAACACCACGGGAATCTGGTAGCGAGCCCGCACTTCCTGCGCGGCCTCAATCCCATCGCGCTGGCCGTCGATCCGGATGTCCATAAGCACCACGTCGGCGCCAGCGGCCTGCTCGACGGCTTCATCCGCGGTAGCCGCGGTACCGATCACCTGGTGCCCGAGCGCTTCCAGCCGGGCGGCGATGTCGTGGGCAATCAGCCCCTCATCCTCGACCACCAGCACTTTATAGGATTTCGCGGACTGCATGTTCCTGCCTCTCCGGGAAGGCCAAGCGAAACACGGTTCCGGATTCGGTCTTCAACTCCGAGGCGCCGCGGAGTTGGCGTGCGAGGATTTCGACAATATAAAGCCCGAGCGATTTTCGCGTCCGGTTCGGAAAATCCGGCGGCAGGCCGACGCCATCATCGATCACGGCAAGCGTCACCAAGCCGTCCTCGGCTTTGGCTTTGACTTGGATGGAGCCGTGACGGCCGCCGGGAAATGCATGTTTCAGGGCATTCGAGATAACTTCGTTGAGGATCAGCCCGGCGGGAATCGCCTGATCCACGCCCAAAACCAGATTTCCGCCCTCCGGCCGTGGACAGACCATAACCCGCCCTGAAATCCTGGACGGATCCACTCCAAAGGAATGGAACAGGTTGGTCATGAGCAGGTTCGCCTGCTGGGCCACGTTGACTTCCCGCAGATCGCCAGATTCGTACAACTGATCATGGATCATCGCCATGGCCTCCACCCGGCGCTGGCATTCCCGGAGAACGGCGCTGGCGGTCTCATCGCCCGCGGCCTTCTCCTGCAAACGCAGCAAACTGGCGATCACCTGAAGATTGTTCTTCACCCGGTGGTGGACTTCCTTGATCAAGACTTCCTTTTCCCGCAGCGAGCGCGCCAACCGGGCGTGTTCGTTCCGGAGTTCCCGGATCAGATCGACTTTCTGGGTTGCCTTCTGGATCGCCATCCGCAACGCCGGACCGCTGAGGCGCTTCTTCAGCAGGTAGTCCTGAGCGCCGGACCGCATGGCTTCCAGCGCGACCTGATCGCTGCTCAAGGCCGTCAGCATCACCACGGCCAAGGTGGGCTGATACACGGAGGTCTGGAGCCGCAACTGGGCCAGGAATTCGAGACCGGTCATATCGGGGAGAGTGTAATCGAGCAGGACGCAGTCCGGCATCACCCGGCGGCAGGTCTCGAGCCCCGTGGCTGCATCGGAAGCTTCGAAAAACTGGAGCCCGGGCCCGTAAACCTCTTCCAGGAGAATCCGGCAGAGGGCGCGGTCTTCGGCCGAATCGTCTACCATTACGATCTTCATCGTGGATGCGCGGTAGGTTCTCTAGACACTTGGTGGGCTGGATATGCCGTTTTTCTCCGGGGAATTGCGTGCTAAGATTCGGGCATGTTTCGATTCGTCGCGATAGGAACTTTGGCGGCGAGCGCGGTTTGGGCCGCCGATTTGCCGATCACGTTCAACCGGGATGTACTCCCGATCCTTCAGAAGAACTGCCAGACCTGCCACCGGCCGGGCGAGATCGGGCCGTCTTCGTTTCTTACCTACGAAAGCACCCGTCCCTGGGCTAAAGCTATTAAAACAGCAGTGGTTACCCGCAAAATGCCGCCCTGGTTTGCGGATCCTCGATACGGTCACTTTGCCAATGACCGTCGCCTGCGCGATATCGATGTGGCCAAGATCTCCGCCTGGGTGGACGCCGGCGCCCCTGAGGGCGATCCCAAGGACAAACCCGCCCCAGTTCAATGGCATGAAGGCTGGAACGTTCAGCCCGATATCGTCTTCGAAATCCCGAAACCCTATACCGTGCCCGCGATCGGAACCGTGGAATACACCTATTTCGTCGTACCAAGCGGGTTCACCAAAGATACTTGGGTGATCGACGGAGAGGTTCGTCCCAGCAACAGGACTGTAGTGCATCACGCCAGCGTCCACGTGCGTCCTCCGGGTTCGCAATGGATGAAGGACGCCAAACCAGGCCAACCCTATGTGCCGCCACACAGCAAGCCGGGGGATCCTCCGCCGCCCGGAAATCAGGCGAACGAGTGGCTGCTCGGCTATGTGCCCGGTGTGCACGGCGAATATTTCGATAAAGACCACCGTGCAGCCAAACTGATTCCCGCCGGATCGGACCTGGTGTTCGAGATGCACTACACCGCGAACGGCAAATCGGCCCAGCAGGATCAGACCAAGGTCGGTTTCGTGCTGGCCAAACAGCCGCCAGAGAAGCGCTTGCTGACCGTCCCCGTGGCGGATATGAGTTTCGTGATCCCGCCGGGCGATCCGAATCACGCCGGGCATGCCGAGGCTGAGTTCGATACCCCCGTGGAGCTGGTCTATTCGCAGCCGCACATGCACTTGCGCGGCAAAGACATGGACATTCGGGTGGTGTATCCCACGGGCGAATCCCAGATGCTGGTGAGCGTACCGCATTTCGATTTCAACTGGCAGCTCATTTACTACGAAGACAAGCCAAAGCAGCTTCCCAGGGGCACCAGGATCACGCTGGATGCACACTGGGACAATTCGGCCAACAACCGGTTGAACCCCGATCCAAGCGCCACAATCCGGTGGGGCGATCAAAGCTGGGATGAGATGATCTTCGCCTGGATCGGCGTGGTGGTGCCGCCGGACGTGGACCTGGATAGAGCTATGTCGGTGCGGCGGGGGAACGCTGCCAACTCCAGTCAGCCGCGGTAAAGGAGGGGGTATTTGTCGGCTCGTGGCCCCGCTCTGTAGCGGCAGCGAGGCTAACGAGCCCGTAAAGGGCGCGCGAGCGCCCTGAATCGAGCGAAAGTAAATTGCCCTCCGTTTACGGGTGTTTACTTAGAAGCTAAATCCCCTCGAATAATCGCATCGCCAAGGACTCCGGCAGCTCTGCTTCCAGAATCTTTGCGGCCGCCTTGCCGATGTCGTAAGGTACCCGGCCGTACTCAAGGAGCCGCTCTTCGGGCGAGTATAGGGCGTAGGCGGCGCGCGGATCTCCATCCCGCGGCTGCCCCACCGACCCAGGGTTGATCAGGTAGTAATAATCCGGCTCGAGTTGCAGGACACGATCGGGCGGAATCCGCCTCACGCTGCGCGGCCCTAGCTGGAAACCGCCCTGAAGATGAGTATGGCCGAAAAACGTCAGTTTCGCATCGAGATACGGGCCAAGATCCCGAACATCCTCGGGTCCCACCAGGTATTCGTCCTCGTCCAGAGGCGAGCCGTGGACGAGGTCGCATTCAACGCCTGACGATCCGTTGGGCGGGACACGCAATGGTCCGGAAGGCAAGTTCTCGAGATAGCTTCGGCTTTCGGGCGTAAGCACGCTGCGGGTCCAGAAAGCAGAAGCGCGAGCTGCCGGGTTGAAATGGTCCAGCAAATCCGTTCCAGTGCAGGCCCGGTCATGGTTGCCGCGCACCACGGAGCCCGCATTCAACCTGACCCACTGCGTCACCCGATTGGGATCGGCCCCGTAGCCCACCAGGTCGCCGAGACACAGGACCCGGGCATACCGGGAGCGCGCCTGTTCGAGCACCGCTTCCAGCGCCTCGTAGTTTCCGTGAATGTCGCTCAGGATCAGGTACGGCACAAGCGTAGAAGATTGACCTCGGGCGGCGCCCCCAGCCGCGCCGGGAGTCCTATGGTGCCGATTCCGCGCGATACGAAGACCGCAGCGCCGCCGCGCCGGTACAGGCCGTCCACATAGGGTGTGAAGAAGCGCGCGATGTTCAGGTCTTCGCCCAGGATCTCGACTCGAACCTGCCCTCCGTGCGTATGCCCGGCGATGGTGAGCGGATATCCCTGGCGCGCGGCCACCGGAAACACGTCCGGATTGTGGGAGAGGAGCACATTAAAAGCTTCCGGCACGATCAAGCGCTCGGCGCCCACCAAATATGGCTTGCTGGTGCGCTGGTAGTCGACGCCGGCCAGATTCAGAGCCGCCCTACCGAATTTCAACGTCTCCCGGCGGGAGCGCAGGTAACGGTGGCCCAGGCGTGCTCCCTGCTTCTCCACGTAATCCTCCGCGTTCGCATAGATTTCGTGATTTCCCAGGCAGCCGAAGACTCCCGCCTCGGCCTGGAGGCGCGAGAGTTGACGAAGGCAGGCATCCAGCGGATCGTGCAACGTAGTAATCAGGTCTCCTGTCACGAGCGCCACGTGCGCCCGAGTTTCGTTTGCCATATCGACGGCTCTCGCTAATTCGCGCTCACTGAGGAAGGGACTCAAGTGGATATCGGTGAGCTGCACCAGCCGCAACCCGTTCAGGTCTTCGGGCAGATCGGGAAATTCCAGGTTCTGTTCGCGAAGCGACAGATGGAAACGCTGGATAAAAACACCGTAGCCCGTGACAAGGGCCGGTGCGCACACCAGCGCAGCTCGCGAGGTGTTCAGGAATGCGCGGCGCGACGGACTGTGTTCGGACCGGGCGCGAAGCGCCCACCGGCTGATGAAAAGGGCAGCCACCAGCAGCACGGAGAGGAACGCCCAGATCAGAGCCAGTCCGCTGCCCCAGCTCGGCCACCAGTAAGAGAAATAGCGATTCACGCGGGCGAACCGGAGCACAAAACCCAACAAAAGGATCGACCAGGAGAGCAGGAGACCAAGCACCACGGCCCAGCGCACGCGTACGGATCGAGCCGCACTGGTTCCGCTCAAGAGCAATCCTGCCCCGGCGGCTTGAACCAGGAGAACCGTTGCGAGAAGGATCAGATCCGGCAGATGCCGGATGTCCAGGAGAGAGCGAAGCACCTACTTTCATTATCGGCAGGCGGCTTCTCCCCCTACAACCGGGAGATAGCCTCAGTCGCGAGAATCAAAGCTCTTTCGCTACAATCGAACAATGTCACTGATCGTTGTGGGGTCTGTAGCCTATGACGGCGTGGAAACGCCGCACGGCCGCGTGGACCGAATGTTAGGCGGGGCTGCGACCTATATCGCGCTGTCTGCGAGCTATTTCACAAAAGTCGGGGTCGTGGCCGTCGTGGGCGAAGATTTTGCCCAGGAGGATACGGACCTGCTGGCGAATCACGGCGTGGATCTGGAAGGCCTGGAGCGCGTGCCGGGCAAGACGTTTTTCTGGGCGGGCAAGTATACGCCGGATATGAACGACCGCGAAACGCTGACCACGGAGCTGAACGTTTTCGCCGATTTCAATCCGAAGCTTCCGGAAAGCTACAAGAACTGTCCGTATCTTCTCCTAGGGAACATCCAGCCCCGCTTGCAGCGCAATGTGCGCTCGCAAATGAAGAGCTTGCGCCTGGCCGGCGGGGATACCATGAACTTCTGGATCAAGGATTTCCGGGAAGAGCTGCTGGCCACGATCCGCGAGTGGGATTTCCTGCTGATCAATGACGGCGAAGCCCGCATGCTTTCGGGCGAAAATAACCTGAAAAAGGCGGCCCGCGCCATTCTGGACATGGGCCCGCACACGCTGGTGATCAAGCGAGGCGAATACGGCGCCATGCTGTTTCGCAACGATTCCTTCTTCATCGTGCCGGGTTACTTGCTGGAAAACGTTTTCGATCCGACCGGCGCGGGCGATTGCTTCGCCGGCGGCTTTATCGGCTACCTCGCGCAGCAGGGCTTCGATCTGGAGTCCGATCATATCAGCCGGGGCGAATTGAGCCGTGCTGTAATCTACGGCTCCGTCATGGGGAGTTTCTGCTGTGAGCGTTTCGGCGTGGAGCGCTTCCGCACGCTCAAGCGCGCGGAGATCGATGCGCGCTTCGAAGAGTTCCGCCAGTTCACCTCGTTTTAACGCTGCCGGCGTCGGCGCGTTGTTTGCCGTGCTCGGTATCGGCGCGGCCTGGTGGTGTCTTGCGCGCGGCTACCCGCTGTACTACGGCGACGCCGAAGCGCACCTCAACATCGCCCGCAGAATCCTCGACTCCCGGACGCCAGGTCCGGACCAGATCGGCACCGTGTGGCTGCCGCTACCCCATTTCCTTCTGATTCCCTTTGTGATGCGCGATTCCTGGTGGCGCAGCGGGCTGGCAGGCGTGATTCCATCGGTCGCCTGCTTCGGAATCGCCGGGATGTTCCTGTTCAGCGCCGCCCGGCGGGCCTATGCGAGCGGTGGCGCGGCGCTGGCGGCCGCCCTGCTGTGCGCACTCAACCCGAACATCCTATACTTGCAGGCCACGCCGATGACAGAGCCGCTGTTCCTGGCCTCCCTCGCGGCCTTGCTATGGGCGACGCTCTGGTTCCGCGATTCTCAATCTGTCTGGGCGGTGCTGCTCGCCGCTGCCGCTTCCAACGCCGCATCGCTCACGCGCTACGAAGGATGGTTTTTGGTTCCGTTTGTAACGCTGTACTTCCTGGTCACCGCGAAACGGAAATCGCGGGCGATTCTGTTCGCTGCTTTGGCGGCCCTGGGCCCGCTGGCCTGGCTCGCGCACAATCAGTATTATTACGGCAACGCACTCGAGTTCTACAACGGCCCGTACTCTGCGGCGGCCATTTACCGGCGTCAGCTCGCGCAGGGTGGATTCCCGTATCCCGGCGATCACGATTGGCTCGCCTCGGCCCGCTACTATCTTGCCGCGTCCCGCTGGGTGGCAGGCTGGCCCCTTCTGCTTCTGGGAGGCTTGGGCGCGCTGGCCGCGATCGCCCGCGGCGTTGTCTGGCCAGTGTTCTTCTTGCTCCTGCCGCCGCTGTTTTACGTCTGGAGCATGCACTCCTCCGGGACGCCGATTTTCGTTCCCGATCTGGCGCCCTATAGCTGGTACAACACGCGCTATGCGGTGGCTGCCGTACCGCTGGCTGCCTTCGCGGCAGGATCGCTGATCGCCCTTCTCCCGTCGCGGCTCCATCGGACTGCCGGGCTTATTCTGGTGTTGGCCGGAGCGGGCATCTCCGCGTTCAGCGGGCCTTCGATATGCTGGAAAGAGTCGGAGGTAAATTCCGAAGCCCGGCGGGCCTGGACCACACAGGCGGCTGATTTCCTGGCGCGCCGATACCGTCCGGGTTCAGGCGTTATATTTCCATTCGGCGACCTGGCAGCGGTTTTGCGCGCGGCAGGCATTCCGTTGCGCGAAGGTCTGCACGAAGGAAATGGAGCCGCGTTCGACGCCGCCAGGGCTCGACCGGATCTTCTCCTCCACGAAACGTGGGGGTTGGCATTTTCCGGAGACGCGGTGGATCGTACTCTTCAGAAAGCCGGGTACGCCTTGCAACGCCAGATCGCAGTGAAAGGAGGGCCGGTGGTGAACATCTACCGCCGCGATTAGGTGAGGATTCCTTTTATAAAGGCGCACGGAGCGCGGAACGATTTTCTGCTCACGTGGCGCGGCGAATTGCCCGACGGCGCGGGCAATCCCGCCGCTTTGGCGCGAGCAATCTGCGAACGCAACACCGGCGTGGGCGCTGACGGCTGGATTCTGATCGGCGAGGCACCCCCAGATACTCACGCGGCCATCGAGCTCTGGAATTCCGACGGCAGCCGGAGCGAAATTTCGGGCAATGGAACCCGCTGCGCGGCGGCGCTCCTGGTCGAATCCGGGAAGGCCATAAATCAGGTATGGATCGCCACGGGCGCCGGAGTGAAGAAGCTGCGCCTTCTCCAGAGAAGCGGCCCTCGCTATTCTTTCGAAATGAACATGGGACGGGCCAGCATCGAAGAGCTGCACGCCACGCTGGTTCCAGGCCACGAGTGCGTGATCCTGAACGTCGGGAATCCGCAGTGCGCGGTGTTCGTCAGCGATTCCGATTTCGAATGGCCCAAGCTTGACTGGAAAGCCCTGGGTGCGGAACTGGAGCGGCATCCGCGCTTCCCGAACCGCACCAATGTATCGTTCATCCGCGTGGTGGACGAGCACACGCTGGATGTCAGGTTTTATGAGCGCGGTGCAGGGGAGACCATGAGCTCCGGCACCGGATCCACCGGCGCCGTGGCGGCGGCTCTGGCGCGCGGCTGGGCACGGAGCCCTGTCCGCGTGCTTACGCCCGCCGGTCCCCTGGAGTTGCGCCTGGAAAACGACGATCTGTACCTGGAGGGCCCCGCCGAGATCGTCGCCCGAGGCGAGTTCTATTACGAGATCGAGCGAGACACAAGATGACACATTATTTTGAAGAGCTGCGTCGGAAAATCGAGATGCATACCGCGCATGTGGGCGTAGTCGGACTGGGCTATGTCGGCCTGCCCCTGGTGGTGGAGTTCGCGCACGCCGGATTCTGCGTCACCGGCATCGACGTGCAGCAGTCGAAGGTGGACGCCATCAACCGCGGCGAATCCTACGTCCAGGACGTGCCCACGTCCGCTCTTCAGCCTCTGGTCAAGGCCGGAAAGATTCGCGCGACCACGGATTTTAACGTCGTCCGCGATCTCGACACAATCAACATCTGTGTCCCCACGCCCCTGCGCAAAACCAAAGACCCTGACATGAGCTACATCGTAAATGCGTGTCAGGAGATCGCCAAGCCGTTTCATCCGGGGACGCTGGTGATCCTGGAATCGACTACTTACCCGGGCACCACCGACGAGCTGATGCTCCCGATGTTCCAGGAAGGGGGCCTCAAGGTGGGCCAGGATTTCTTCATGTGCTTCTCGCCGGAGCGCGTCGATCCTGGCAACCCGAAGTATCAGACCAAGAACATCCCGAAAGTGGTCGGCGGCATCACGCCCGCCTGCACGCAAATCGGCGCACTTTTCTATAAGCAGGCGCTGGACACGGTGGTTCCGGTCGGCTCGACGCGTGTGGCGGAAATGGTCAAGCTGCTCGAAAACACGTTCCGCATGATCAACATCGGTCTGGTGAACGAAATCGCGCTGATGTGCGATCGCATGGAGATCAACGTCTGGGAAGTGATCGACGCCGCGGCGACTAAGCCGTTCGGCTTCATGCCGTTTTATCCCGGCCCCGGACTCGGCGGCCACTGCATCCCGATCGATCCCTTCTATCTCTCCTGGAAAACCAAGCAGGCAGGGATCGAAGCGAGGTTCATCGAACTGGCGGGCTACATCAACGGCCAGATGCCGCACTTCGTTGTGGACAAGATTCAGAACGCCCTGAACGATCACGCCAAGCCTCTCAAGAACTCGCGCGTGCACGTGATGGGCGTGGCCTACAAGCGCGACATCGACGACGTCCGAGAGTCCCCGGCGCTCGACATCATTCACCTGCTCGGCCGCCGCGGCGCGCGGATCAGCTATAGCGATCCGTTCGTTCCCCAGATTCACGCCGACGGCGTGAACATGAAGGCCACCAGTCCGGAGGGCGCCGCCGAAGCCGATTGCGTGGTGATCGTAACCGATCACAAAAGCTTCGATTACGCGAAGCTGGTCAAGGACGCGAAACTGATCGTCGACACGCGCAACGCGCTCAAGGGCATCGAATCCCCCAAGATCGTCCGCCTCTGAGAGGCGCCGGGACGCACCCGCCCAGGTGGGATCGAATCAGTGGACAAAATACACGCGGATGGCCGCGTCAATGCTGCTCTTGTCCAGCTTGGGCGTGCGCTGTTCGAAGGTAGCCATGCCGACGATGGCGCTGGCGATGTCTTCCGGGTAGCAGGCGCGCAGCCCTGTGCTGGAGTGGTTCGCGCAGGCCTCCCGGAGGTACTGTTCGGCGCCCGGCTCGATCCACAGGCCCTTTTGACGGCAGACCCGGCGGACCAGTTCGTCGAATAATGCCGGCTCCATGGCTTCCATCTTGATTTTGTTCTTGAGCCGGCGCATGAACGCTTCCTCGGCCAGATCGTTGAGGCCGAGGTTGGTGGCGAACACCACCACCAGTTCGAACGGGATCTCGAAGCTGACCCCGGACCACATGGACATGATGTCCTTGCGGCGATCCAGCGGCACGATCCAGCGGTTCAGGAGCTCGCGCGGGGATATGCGCTGCCGCCCGAAGTCGTCGATCAGCAGGATTCCGTTGTTGGCTTTCATCTGCAAAGGCGCGGTGCAGATACGGGTGACCTCGTCGATGTGGGGATCGAGCATTTCCGCCCGCATTTCGCCGCCGACCTTAACCATGGGCCTGCGGCAGAGGACCCAGCGCCCGTCGAGCATCCTGGATTCGTCCTCAACCGCATCGTGCACCAGGGGATCGTACACCGTGATAATGTGCCCGCCCGCCTCGACCGCATAGGGGATATAGACGTGGTCTTCGAACACGCGATGCAGCCGCTCGGCGATGCTCGTTTTGCCGAGTCCGGTTTCGCCGTACAGCATGATCGTGCCGCCCGTCACCAGTGCCGTGCCCAGCTCATGGATGACATGCTCCGGAAGGACCAGGTCGCTCATGGCCGCACGGAGGCTTTCGATGGAAGGGCGCAGCGGAATTCCCTGCTTCGCAACGGCCTGATTGTAAGCTGCCAAAGTGACAGGCGCCGGTCCGGCGTACTGCCCTTTTTTCAGGGCGACTTCCGCCATCCCACGGCCCTTGCTGGTGAGCGAAATCTCGTAGTCCTCGCCCTGCATGCTGCGGGTTTCGACGAGTTGCTCCTTCTGAAACTGGCGGTAGAGGGCCAGGATGACGCCGGGGCTAAGCTTGGTGCGATCGGCGATAACGCGCAACAGCGCGGTACCCTCAAAGAACACATGCTTCAGCACCAGGTCCACTAACATTCCATTGGAGAGGCCGGTATCTTCGATTCTGGGCGCTTCGCGTGGCTGGAATTGTTCCCGGTCGATGGCAGGCAACATGAGATCAGGGTACAGCATTTCCGCCGGCTGGGAGCCGGTCAAACCGTCTGAGCGATAGATCTACTAGTACTATAATTTCCGTACTGGTTGTGTGTGGGTTTCTCCCGAGCGAGAATGAATCATGGCCAAATCCCGGGATTTACAGATTGTCTGGGTCGTGCTGTTCGCCGGCGCATTCTGGGTCTCTATTTGGCAGCACGAAATGATCGCGAAACTGTGGAGAACGGTCTCCACCGCGGCCGTCGCGATGACCTCGGGCCTCCGTCCAGTCCAACCGCAGCCTGCTCCGCCGGATCCGGAGCCATCCGCAAAATCCGCCAAGGGCGCATCCAAGCGTCAATAAATTCCGGGTAAATTCCGGGGCAGCCCGTACCAGTGGAGTTAGAAATCGAATCAGAGCCCGGGGTCCAGGGACGGAACTTGGACGCCCCGCTCGACGTATGGGAGTTTGACCCCCATGGGATTTGACACCCCACAAGGAAGAAATGAGGGCATGCAACCGCAAAAATTGAGAAAACTCACGATCTGCCTGGCGCTCACGGCCGGGGCAGCCTTGGCCCAGACAAAGCCCGCATTCGAAGTGGCCACCATCAAACCGTCCTCGCCGATGGACGCAGCCAAGCTGGCGGCCACGCTGCAAGCAGGCGGGAAGATGCCGGTCGGGGCAAATATCGACTCTCACCGTGCGGAATATTTGTACCTCGATCTCAAGACGCTGCTGACCTACGCTTACGGCGTCAAACCCTACCAGATCACGGGACCTGACTGGATGCAAAGTGCACGTTTCGACATCGTCGCCAAGATGCCCGAGGGCTCGACGAAAGAAGACGCACCCAAAATGCTGCAAACGCTTCTGGAAGAGAGGTTCAAGCTGGCAGCCCGGCGCACCACCGCCGAACATCCCGTGCTGGCGCTCGTGGTGGGCAAGGGGGGACCCAAGCTGAAAACCTCGGCCGAAAAACCAGTAGCGATCGACGAGAACGCGCCTCTGAAGCCAGGCGAGCTGAAAATGGACGGTCCCGACGGGCCCGTGCGCGTGAAGGTGGACGTGACAACCGGAAGTTCGATCCTTGACATGGGACTCAAGGGCAAAATGTCCTACAGGCTGAATCCGGCTACGCGAACGTTCCACATAGATTTCAGCATGGTAACGATGACCGGCTTTGCGGATATGATCACGCAGTTGTTTTCGCAAATCGGCGGAACCGGGGGGCGGCAGGTCGTCGACATGACCGGAATCGCGGCAACTACGATGCGTCCATTGATCTCTCTCTGGCGGAACTCATTGCGATGGCGAGAGCCGCCGGCGCGGATATTCCAATAGGGACGCCGGGCGGAGCCGCGGGGGCGGGCAACAACCCGCCGGTCGCGTCGGATCCCGGCGCAGGAGGCGCGTCCCTCACCGAGGCCGTGCAATCAATGGGGCTGAAGCTGGAGTCTCGCAAAGCGATGGTGGATCAGTTGATCGTCGATCACATCGAGAAGACGCCGGCTGAAAATTGAAGTAGTGCGATCAGAACTGGCCCGGATCGCAGATGGTGACGTCCAGGCAGCCCTAACGAGAGAGGTTCTACTCTTTGAGGTTGATCGTCTTGCGGCAGTTCTTCGATCCGCAGCAGCACGGCGTGGTCTCTTCATTCTTCGAGAAGTGGTAATCCACCGTCAGTTCCTCGCCGCGGCGGATGTTACGCAAGCTCATATAGAGAATGTGGCCCTTCATGATGCGCGAGATCAGGTTCGGACCGCAGCTATGGTTGATGTACTCGGCGCCGCTGCCGCCTACTGCGCCATCGATCACCCAGTAGCGGTTCAGTGAGAAATAGTAGGTACACTGTCCGTGTCCTCGCTTGTCGGCCGCCTTTGCACTGATGCGCTCCCCCGTGTATTCGATAACTTTCCGGTTGGCAGGGATCGGCTCCAGGGCGAAGACGCCTCGGCCGTGAATGCGGGATTCGCGGATTTCCATCCGGTAAACCGCGGCAGGAACCTGTTTGGGATCTATTATGGTGACTTTCATGAATCCGTTGAATGAATCGGCGATGGGTCCGTGTCCAGGCGCACGACGGTTCCTTCCAGGCCCGGCTTGGCGGCCGGATAGCGCTTGAGAACCAGCGGATCGTGTCCGGGAATCACGTGGCGCGGCGATTCCGCCAGCTTGCGGATGGTATTGAAGCCCTCCAGCATTTCTCCGACATTATGCAAGATGGGATACGGACGCCCCTGTTCCATATTGGCGTAGAAATGACTCGCATCGGAAGCGACCACCACCCATCCGCGCCGGGTGCGGACGCGGACGACCTGCAAACCCATGGAATGGCCTCCGATGCGGTGCAGCGTGACCCCCGGCGCCAGCTCGCCGTCGCCATCGTGAAACGCGACGCGGCCCTCGAAAACCTTGTGGACCATCGAGGAAACATCGCGCGCCTCGAACGGGAAGCGGGCCGCTTCGTGGCACATGTGACGCCCGGTGCAGAATGCCATTTCGCGATCCTGGATGTGATAGCGTGCTTCCGGAAACTGGTCCAGGCAACCGGCGTGATCGTAGTGCATGTGAGTGACGATCACGTCGCGCACCTGAGCCGGCTCGATGCCGATGAGCTTCAGTCCTTCCCCAGGTGTGCGCAGCAGTTCGCGCTTCCGTTTCCGCGCCATTTCGGCGTTGAACCCCGTATCCACCACGAAGGTCCGGTGTTCGCCCACGATCGCCCACACGAAGTAGTCGATGGGCATCGGCCCGTCATGCGGGTCGCCGCCTAGAAAATTTTCGCTCGCGCGGCGGGCGTGGTGGGCGTAGCGGATGGCGTAGATTTCGTAAGTGTCCGGAGTGGTCGGGGTCATCATTGTTATGATCTGACAATGAACCGAGAATTGTACGAAGCTGGACTCGAAGTACGCAAGGCAACGCTGGGGAAGGAATTCGTCGAGAACGCAATCGCAAGCGCGGACGACTTCAACCGCCCGTTGCAGGAATTCGTCACGGAGTATTGCTGGGGAGCCTGCTGGACCCGACCCGGCCTTCCGAGAAAAACGCGCAGTATGCTGAACCTGGCCATGCTGACGGCCCTGAACCGTCCGCACGAGCTCAAGATGCACATCAAGGGAGCGCTCAATAACGGCGTGACTCGCGAGGAGATTCGCGAGGTCCTGCTGCAAACGGCCGTGTACTGCGGCGTGCCGGCCGCCGTGGATGCGTTTCGTACCGCCAAAGAAGCGTTCGCGGAATTGGACAAAAAGTAGATGGCCAACGAGCGTTTGGGATTTATCGGGGTCGGCCGGATGGGCGACCCCATGGCGCGCAATCTTCTGACCGCCGGATTCCAGCTCACGATCTACGACACGAATCCGGCGGCACTCGAGCCGCTCCGGGCGCTGGGAGCGCAGGCAGCCAAGTCCCCGGCAGAGGTGGCTTCGGCCGCGGAAATCGTGCTGGTGAGCCTGCCGACTCCGGATATCGTGAAGAAGGTCGCGCGCGAAGTGATTTCCGGATCGCGAATCAAGATTTTCATCGATGTCTCGACCACTGGTCCCAAGGTCGCGGCGGAAGTGGCCGCCGAGCTCGGGGCCAGCGGGATTGTGAGCGTGGACGCGCCGGTGAGCGGCGGCGTGGGCGGCGCGCGCAAGGGGACCCTTGCGGTCATGCTCGCCTGCCCGCGCGACCTGGTGGAGCGCGTCCGGCCGGTTCTTGAGCCGATCGGAAAAATATTTTTCCTGGGCGAGCGTCCGGGGTCCGGACAGTTGATGAAGCTCGCGAACAATATGCTGTCGGCGGCAGCGCTGGCGGTGACCTCGGAAGTGATGGTGATGGGCGTCAAGGGCGGTCTGGATCCGAAGGTGATGCTCGAAGTGATCAATTCCGGCACTGGACGAAACAGCGCTTCGGTCGACAAGTTTCCCAAGTCGATTCTGCCGCGGACCTTCGATTTCGGGTTCGCCATCGGCCTGCTGCTGAAGGACATAAAACTGTGTACGGATGAAGCGGCGGCCCTCGGCGTTCCCATGATCTGCGGCAACGCGATCCGGGAGCTGCTGGCCATCACTGCTCTGCGGCAGGGAGCAGACGCCGATTTCACGACCATCGTGAAGACAGTCGAAGAGTGGGCGGGAGCGGAAGTAAAGGAAGGCGGACTTTCGTCCGCGCGCCTTGCCCAGTAAGCGGGGGCTGGCCCCGCACAAGCCGCCGCGGAAAGACGGGGCCCAGCCTCGTCAGGACGTAAGCTATGTATTTGCAATGGCTTAGCTGAACTAAAAATCAGCCCCGTGAGAAGCTCCGATCAGCAGCGCACGCCATCTCGGCTAAAATAGAGCGCTGTAGAATAGGTTGATGGATGTCCCCACAAGACGGTAAGCCGCCGTCGCCGACGCCGAAAGTTGTCGTCGCGACGACGGTAGCGCTTTCCTTCATCAGTTTCTGGCGCGGTGCCGCGATCGTTCTGAGCGACCTCGCCTCTTCCGCCTTTTACGCAGGTGGCGCGGCCGAGCAGGCCATCGGCAAGGCAGCTCCCTGGTTCGTGATCGGCGTGATGCTGTTCAGCTTCGCCGTCCGCAGCGTGTACCTGGAAAGTTGCAGCATGTATGTCCGGGGCGGTGTGTACGTCGTGGTGCGCGACAGCATGGGGCCGGTCATGGCGAAGCTGTCCGTCTCGGCGCTGGTGTTCGACTACATTTTGACGGGCCCGATCAGCGGGGTCAGCGCGGGCCAATACCTGGGCGCACTGATCAACGAGCTCAGCGAGCTGATGCACCAGACGTATCACGTCAACGTGAACCTGTTCTCGGCCGGAGTGGCGATTCTCACGACGGTTTACTTCTGGTGGCAGAACATCAAGGGCGTGCATGAATCCAGCGGCAAGGCCCTGCGGATCATGCAAATCACCACCGTCATGGTCGGGATCCTCCTGATCTGGTGTCCGATTACCATGGCGGTCCAGAACAAGTGGACGCTGCCGCCGGCGCCGGTACCCTCGAATTTGATGTTCTCCGAGGACGCGCAGGGCTGGCTGAAAGGAACATTCTGGCTTCAGATACCTGCGGTGGCGATCATCATCGCCTTCGGGCATTCCCTGCTTTCGATGAGCGGCTTTGAGACATTGGCCCAGGTGTACCGGGAAATCGCTTCGCCCAAACTGAAGAACCTCAAGATCGCGGCCAACATCGTTTGTGTTTATGCGCTGGTGGGCACGGGAATTATTACGCTGTTTGCCGCCATGATCATTCCCGACGGCGAGCGCCCGCGGTATTTCGCCAATCTGATCGGCGGCCTGGCGATGAACCTGAGCGGACCTTACCCGCTGCGGCTCGCGTTTCACATCTTCGTGGTATTCGTCGGCGGGCTGATTCTTTCCGGGGCCATTAACACGTCCATCATCGGCGCAAACGGGGTTCTCAACCGCGTCGCCGAGGACGGCGTGTTGCTGCCCTGGTTCCGGCATCCGCAGCGCCGCTTCGGCACGACGCATCACATCATCAATCTGATTACGGTGCTTCAGCTCGCCACGATCATCTATAGCCGGGGCAATATGACGGTCCTGGCGGAAGCCTACGCCTTCGGCGTCGTGTGGAGTTTCTTCTTCAAGGCCCTGGGGGTGACCTTCCTGCGCTTCCAGCGCCACGATCAGGAGTATAAGACTCCTATAAACCCGCGTATCGGCGGCCGTGAAATTCCGGTCGGACTGATGCTGACCACGGCCATTCTGGCGATGGTCGCGCTCGGCATCCTGTTCACGAAGGAGACGGCCACGAAGTACGGCGTCGCGTTCACGTTGATTCTCTTCGTAACCTTTACGCTGTCGGAGAAAATCAACCTGCGGCGCAAACAGCAGGAAAAGAAGGGGCTGGAGCAGTTCAATCTGGAGCACGAGCCCCAGATCGACCTTTCCCACATCCACGCGCGTCCCGGATGCGTCCTGGTCGCGGTTCGCGATTACCGCCGTCTGGAACACCTCCGTCAGGTTTTGGTCAAGACCAATTTGCGCCGCCATGACATCGTCGTGGTCAGCGTGCGCACGCTGTCCACGGGAGCCGGCGAATACGAGCTGACGGAAAACCAAATTTTCAGCGACTACGAAAAAGAGCTCTTCAGCCACGTCGTCGAACTGGCGGAAAAGGAGGGCAAACACGTGGATTTGCTGGTGGTCCCGGCCGTCGATCCCTTCGACGCGCTGGTGCAAACCGCAAACAAGCTGCAAGCCTCCCGCCTGGTGACGGGAGTCAGCGCGCGCATGACCTCCGAGGAACTCGCGCACCGGATCGGGCGTGCGTGGGAAAAAATCCCGCCCCCGCGTCATCCCTTTTCGCTCGAAGTGATCAGTCCGGACCGCGAGTCGGCTTTTGTGAATCTGGGCCCGCATCCGCCGCGCCTCTGGCCGGAAGACCTGGACCGGCTGCATGATCTGTGGCTCGATCTAAGCGCGGCCGACCACATCGGATCTAAGTTGCATCATCGCGATGTCGTCGGCGTGGCGCTGCGGCGCCTGCAACAAGATTTGTCGGGAAAAGATCGTGCCGAAGTCTTGCGCGATCTGGAGAAAGAGATTCGGAAGAATTAGCGGCCGCGAAAGGAGCGCCCAAGCCTCGGGCGATTTACGCTTCCGCCTGCTTGCCCGGTTTCTTGGCGGGTTTCTTCGGCACTTCTTCCGCGGGCGGCTCCCCGGCCGAAGGCGCCACGCCGGAGAGGACTTCGTTGAACAGCGCGGCTTTTTTCAGGTCCTTCTTGGAGGGCGGGGCCTGCTCGTTGCGATAATCGTGATCGCTGTAACAGGTACGGCAGCGGACCTTCGCGGCTCCGCCGTTCATCATCGAGACGACCGAGTGGTTCGTCAGCCGCCTGCATTTGACGCAGAAATCATCGATCACGTCGCCCAGCCGCAGATCCATGGCAACTGCGACGAGTATATAACAGTATCCGGTTGGCGTGCGCGAACTCAGCGGCCCGGTTCTGTGTTATAGGGTTCCGCTTGCCGTCTGCGCCATTCAAACAACACCACGCCGGCCGCGACGCTCACGTTCAGTGAAGCGATCCCGCCCGTTGGACCCGGCGAAATGGGAATCGAAACCAGAGCGTCGCAGTGGCGGGCGACATTCTGGTGCAACCCGCGTCCCTCGCTTCCCAATACGAAAGCTGCGGGAGCGGCAAACGTGACGTGGTCATAACTCTGTTCGCCGCGCTCGTCCAGTCCGTAGATCCAGTAACCGCGTCCTTTCAGCTCTTCCAGCGCGCGACTGATGTTGACCACGCGCACTACCGGGAGATAGGCCAAAGCTCCGGCGGCCGCGCGCGCCACCGTCTCGGTCAGACCCGCCGATCGCCGTTCCGGAATTACAACAGCCGCCGCTCCCGCCGCGTGCGCCGTCCGGATAATCGCCCCCAGATTGTGCGGATCTTCCACGCCGTCCAGCACAACGTGCAGACCGCCGCCGGCAGCGGTCTGTTCGAGCGTCGCATATTTCTCCGCGGCGCCGAAGGCAACCACGCCCTGATGCGCGGCGCTGCCGGCGGCGCGATCCAACTGCGCACGCGGCTCGAAGCGGACCGGGATCCCGCGCTCACGGCAGAGATCAATGAGCTCCTGAAGACGCGGTCCGCCCGCTCCCTTCACGATGAGGACTCGATCCAGGGAAACTCCGGCCCGAAGTGCCTCCCGGACGGGATGGATTCCTGCCAGCAGGGACATTAGAATAAGGGTACTCTCATGAGCGAACCCAAAATCGCGCCGATGTCAATTAGTCCGGAGGAGGTTCCGGACAAGCTGTATTTTCGAATCGGAGAGGTAGCGCGTTTAGCCGGCATCAAACCGTATGTTCTGCGCTTTTGGGAAACGGAGTTTCCGGCGCTGGATCCAAAGAAGTCGGGAACCGGCCATCGTCTGTACCGCCGCAAGGACGTTCAACTCGTGCTGGAGATCAAGCGCCTGCTTTACGAGAAACGCTACACGATCGAAGGCGCACGCAAGTTCCTCGACGCTCGCTCCAAGACGGGCGAATCGACGCCACCCCCGGTTAGCCCGGCGTCAAAAAGATCGCCCGGCAAGCACGCTTCACCCGCCCCACCGGTCCAGGCGGGGTTCTTCGATATTCCATCTCCGCTGCTGGATACGGTGCGCAATGAGCTGCGCGAGATCGTTGAACTCTTGAAGTGAGGAGCGGCACAGGCCATTTGTCGCCTGGGATTCCAACCGAGGCTCATCCGTACACACGTTCGTCGGGCGCCACTCGGTAGAATGAAGACCGTAGGATCCGAAACGGATGAGTCAAAAAGTTCGCAAGGCAGTTTTCCCCGCGGCGGGACTCGGGACCCGCTTTCTTCCAGCCACCAAGGCCCAGCCCAAAGAGATGCTGCCCTTGGTGGATAAGCCCTTGATTCAGTACGGGGTGGAGGAAGCGATCCACTCCGGAGTCCAGAACATCATCATCGTGACCGGGCGGGGAAAAACCGCCATCGAGGACCACTTCGATGTCAGCTTCGAGCTGGAACACCTACTGGAAACGCGCAACAAGAAAGATTTGCTGGCGACGGTCCGGGCCGTATCCGACATGATCAACGTCGCTTACGTGCGTCAGAAGGAAGCGCTTGGACTGGGTCACGCCGTTCTGCGCGCGCGCGAGCTGGTGGGCAACGAACCGTTCGCGGTCATCCTTTCCGATGACGTGATCGACGCGGAAGTTCCGGCTCTAAGGCAATTACTCGATGTCTACGAGTTCTACAGCGCGCCCGTGCTCGCCCTGATGGAAGTTCCCAGGGAACAGATTTCCGCCTATGGCGTGGTGGACGCCGAACCGGTCGGTCACAACGGCGGACGCGACCGTCTGTACCGCATTCGAAATCTGGTGGAAAAACCGAAAGCCCAGGAGGCCCCTTCCAATCTCGCCATCATCGGACGGTACGTGCTCACACCGGAGGTATTTCAGTCGATCGAGACCATCGAGCCGGGCAGCGGAGGCGAGCTACAGCTCACCGACGGTCTGAAGCACCTCCTCCGGAGCCGGCCCATCTACGGCTACCGCTTCGAGGGCACCCGCTACGATGCCGGCGACAAGCTGGGTTTTCTGAAGGCCACGGTGGAGTTCGCGCTGAAGCGTTACGACCTGGGCGAAGACTTCCGAAGTTATCTGAAGTCGCTGCACATATAGTGTGGGCAGGCCTCCAGGCCGGCGCGGACCTTGATCTCCGCGAAATGCGCGAGGTCACAAGCTGCGAGGGGCATCCATTCCAAACCGAACCGGGGGCGCCAGCGAGCGGCTTGTCCTTAGATGAACGAGATGAACGGCGCCGGAGTGCGGTTGAATGGTCGCGCAGGAGGGTTCAGTGGCAGGCGCAAAAACAAAACCGGCCCCGATTTCTCGGGGCCGATTGGTTGAACTCGAACTAAGCGAGCCGCTCTGACTACTTCTTTTTCTTCGGAGCAGCCTTCTTCTTCGCAGCCGCTTTCTTCTTCGTTGCGTTCTTCATCGAGTGATTCTCCCTTTACATCGAATTAAGCGCTACTCTTCCAAGAGAGCGCGGTCGTGTCCCCTTTATAAAGTGGAATCTTTGGAAAGTCAAGAAAAAAATGAACCGGGAGGCCGCCGGGCAGCCCGCCCGGATCCGGGCCGAAGATGGGTCTGGAATTGATAAAACGATGTCGAGTAGAATTGTTTTGGTGCACGGAAGGCCCATTTTTACAGGGCGCGCGCGCATCGCGCGGCAACCTCTGTACTGCCTGCTCGCGGTCGCGTTGCTCTCCTCGGCTTGCGCGCGGCGCAGCGCGGCACGCCTGCCCTCCTCCCCGAAGCCGGCCCCGATAGGCGCGACGGAAACTGGAATCGCCAGTTGGTACGGAGTTCCCTACGACGGAAACCCCAGCGCCTCGGGCGAGATCTTCGACATGCAACAGATGACCGCCGCCCACCGCAGTCTGCCGTTCCAGACCTGGGTCGAGGTCACGAATCTTTCGAATGGCAAGCAGGTCGACGTGCGGATCACCGACCGTGGACCGTTCGTCCGCGGCCGGATCATCGACTTATCGATGGGCGCCGCGCGCGAGCTCGACATGTTGCGCGCCGGAACCGCACGCGTCCGCCTGAAAGTCGTCCAGCCCCCGATGAAGCCCCCGGTGAACGCCTTAGAAAACCCGCCGGAGATCGCGAGCGGGTACGCGGTCCAAGCCGGAGCCTTCTCCGACGCCACGCGAGCCGAAGCTTTCCGGCAGTCGCTTCCTTACGCCGACACCCGCGTTGTGGAGCGCGCGGGTGACCGGCCACTCTGGCGCGTGCTGGTCGGACACGCCCTCACGTTCGAGGGGGCCGCTTCGCTCGCCTCCGAAGTTGAGAAGACTGTCGGCGGGGCGATCGTCGTTAAAGAATAATAAGGAAGGCGACGACATCTACCGCCAAAGGCTACCCCCAAAGGGGGATGGCTGTTACCCTCCATATACCTACCCCAAACCCACCCTGAGGGTCTACAGAAGACCGTAATTCAGATGTAGAGTTTATCTACGGTTCGCGCACTACACATATGAGGATTCCAATTCGGGACCAATCGGGGATCGCAGCAACGATGCAAGGTCAACTGGACGAAAGCCGCCATATTCTCGTAGGACAGTCTCCGCGCACGCGCCAGGTGCTGCGGCTGATCGACAAGCTTGGCAAGTGCCGCTGGCCGGCGCTGCTGCTGGGGGAAACTGGCACGGGCAAGGAAGTGGTCGCGCGGGCGATCCACGCCATCACGGCGGCAAAGGAGCCCTTCGTGACCATTGACTGCTCCTCGATGGTGGGTCCGCTGATGGAAAGCGAACTGTTCGGCCACGTGAAGGGAGCATTCACCGGGGCCGCCAACGCCAAAGTCGGCCTGATTGAAGCGGCGAACGGGGGTACGGCGTTCTTCGATGAAATCGGAGAGTTGCCTCTGGATCTCCAGGCCAAGCTGCTCAGAGTTTTGCAGGAAAAGGAATTCCGTCCGGTGGGATCGCTGGTCACGCGGCGGTCGGATTTCCGGATCATCGCCGCGACCAATCGTGATCTGGCGAAGGAAGTGGAAAAGGGCACGTTCCGGCGGGACCTGTACTTCCGCTTGAACGTGATCAACATCCGTCTGGCCCCGCTGCGCGAACGAAAGGAGGATATTCCCGCTCTCATCAACCACTTCCTGGCGCGCATCGGCGGGAACTACAACATCACGGCCGAAGCGATGGAAGTGCTGCTCTCCTATGACTGGCCAGGCAATGTTCGCGAACTGGAGAATTGCGTCCAGCATATGGCCGCGATCAACTCAGGACCCTTGCTGCATTTGGGCGATCTCCCCTCGAACCTGCGCAACTTCCTCACCGAAAAGAAAGCGCAATATCTGATGGCCGCGGCGGGAGATCCGTTCGCGAATCCGCAGCAGGAACGAGGCGCCGCGGAATCCGGGAGTTCCCCGGCTGCGCCGAAAGATCCAACTCCGGCCGCGTCAGCGATTCAGAACGCCCCTGTAATTCCGCTGATCGAGTTGGAACGCCGCGCGATCGTCAACGCGCTGGAGTACACGAAGGGGGACCGGTCGGTCGCCGCGCATCTGCTCGGGATCGGAAGAACGACACTCTACCGAAAGCTCAAGGAATATCAACTCGAGCGGTAGGCTCGACCGCCCGCAATTTTGTGAGACAGTTCCCCTTTTCCAGACACTACTTCTTGGCGTGACCCTTCGCGTACTAGTGGCTGCACCTGAGTCCGAATTTGCGCAGTTTCTGCGTGACGTCCTCACCGAACTGGAGGGATCGCGGCATTGGGGCAGCTGGGTCCACCTAGACGTTCTTTATAAAACTACCTGGTCTGAAACGGCTGAGGCTCTGGCGGGCGGGGAGATCGATGCCCTGTTGCTCGACGCGGATCTCCGCGACAGGTGCGGCGTGGAAACGTTCCGGCGCGCACAGGCCATCGCTCCGCATGTACCGGTGATCCTGCTGGCGGCGTCCGCCGGAGCCGCATTGGCGGAACGGATGATCCGCGATGGCGCGCAAGATTTTCTGCTGAAGGATGAAGTGGATTGCGCTCCACTGGCCCGAGCCATCCGCAATGCCGTGGAGCGGCACCGGCTCCTGACGGCGGCCCGGGCAACTGCCATGACGGATTCGCTCACGGGCCTTCTCACCGGTCCCGCGTTCCTGACGTTAGCGGACCGGGACCGGCTGCTGGCCGAACAGCTCAACAGGAGGCTCATGATCCTGATTGCCGAGCCCGCAGCCTCGCAGGGCGCTGCGGAAGACGTGCGGATCCTAGATGCGCAGCGCCGCGATCTGGCCCTGGTCGAAGCAGCCGACCAGCTCCGTACTGTGACGGGTCCCACGGGACTGCTGGCGCGCCTGGATGATTCGCAATTCGGCTTGGCGTTATGGGACACCGATGTCGAAAGCCTTGAGGAGATCCGCGCGCGGCTCGCCGCCCTGCCCGCTGGCGGCAGTCTTAGATTCGGCGCAGCCGTGTTCGATCCGCGAACCCCGGTTCCCCTGGAGAGCTTGCTCGAGCAGGCGGCTGCGGATTTGCGCCCAGCGCCGGCGCGCTAAGGCCAGGCAGAATCCTCGCGATGCGCGATCATGGCAGAAAGTGCACATCGCCCTGGATGCGACCTACAGCCTTGGCCGAAATCTGTCCGGCGTCGGGAGCTACTCCAGGGAAATGCTCTTCGGCCTGGCTCGTTCCCGTCCCCAGGACCGATTCCTGTTCTGCTACCGCCCTCACCGGTTTTTTCGCTCGCTCGCCGACTCGCTCCCTCGGAACGCATCCAGATGCGTCCTGCACGGAACTCCACCCAGAGCCGACCTTTTCCACGCACTGAACCAGCGCGTCGACGTCCGCGGCCGGCGAACCGTCACCACGTTTCACGATCTCTTCGTCATCTCCAGCGCGTACGCGACCCCTGAATTCCGCGCCCGTATCGCCGGGCAGGCGCGGCACGCGGCCGAGCGCAGCGATCTGTTGATCGCGGTCTCGCGCTTCACGGCTTCGCAGATGGAGGAACACCTCGGCGTAGAGCCAGCGCGGATCCGAGTGATTCCACACGGTGTTCGGGTCCCGCCGACGGATGCAGCCGCCGGGAACCATCGCGAAAACCTGGTGCTGTGCGTCGGAGCCATCCAGCGCCGCAAGAACATCGCGCGGCTCGTCCGCGCCTTCGAAAGGATGCCCGCCACATGGCGTCTGGCGCTGGCTGGCGCGGCGGACGGCTTCGGCGCGGCTGAGGAGCTTCAGGCCGTCGAAAACAGCCCGCGCAGAAACGATATCGAGCTGCCCGGTTATGTATCGGCGGAGGAACTGGATAGACTCTATCGCCGGGCGCGCATTTTCGCTTTTCCCTCGCTCGACGAGGGATTTGGAATCCCGGTGCTGGAAGCGATGGCGCACGCGATTCCCGTGGTCACGTCGCGGCGCTCGGCACTTCCCGAGGTTGCCGGAGACGCTGCATTGCTGGTTAACCCGGAGGATCCGGAGGAAATCGCGGCGGCGCTGAATCGTCTGGCCTCGGACGAGGGCTTGCGTGAGGAATTGTCGAGGCGCGGGCGCGAGCGCGCGACGGAATTTTCCTGGGACGCGGCGGTGCGGAAAACCTGGGAAGTTTACGAAGAGCTGATGGGGGCAACCGCGCCACCCGATTGAGCCTCCGCGGCAGCGCCCCGCCGCAGCTCGCCCAGCTTGGCCCCCGTGACCGCCAAGGCGACGAAACCCGCAATCAGCGGCATGATCTTGATCACAGCCCACAGAACCAGGGAGAACCGGGCCGCTTCGGAGGAATCCACATCGTAGGCCCGTTCCAGGAACTGCTTGGTCAGGATCTGAAACAACCCCAGGTTTACGGGCGCCTGGGGCACGACACTGGCCAGACGGAGGATCAGCATGAGCGCAAATGCGGCGCCGAGTCCGAGGTCGAAGCCGTAAGCTTGAAACGCCGCCCAGATCGGAATCACCTGAAGCAACAGATAGGGAACGCTCTGGAGAAGAGCATAATACAAGTACCTTGAGTGGCCGATCAGCGCTAGGTCATCCATCAGCACCGCCAGATGATGCCGCCAGCCGGGACGCCGCAGAGCGGATCTGGGCGGGCGCGGCCGGGATAATGCCAGCGTCAGAAGGACGGCTCCTCCGAGAGCAAAAAGCCCGAGTCCGTCATTCACGTACCCGAGCTGTTTCGGCAACTCTACATAGCGCAAGGAAATCCAGAGCCCGAGCCACAACAGGATTCCATCGAACACGCGTTCGATGAGCACGCTCGCCACGGAAACGGAGAATGGCAACTGCGTCCAGCGGCTCACCAGGAAACACCGCACGGCCTCGCCGCCCCGGAACGGCAGAATCTCACTGGAGAAAAATCCGACGTAGACCGCGCGGACGGCCTGCCAGAATCCCAGGGGCGTCACCGGACGCAACACGAAACGCCACCGCACGGCCTGCAACAAGTAAACGCTCAGCTCCAGGAGTACGGCGAGCGCGACCCAGGCGTAATCGATGGTGGCCAGGTCCTCTAGAAGATCGCTCAGGGAGATATCGCGCAGAGCCCAAGCCAGGCATCCGAACGACGCCAAGTTGATCAGGATTAAGACGACCCAGCGGGTCCGCTGCGACTGCGGCTCTCTCAAACTTCATGATACCGTCGCAGTCCCGACCGTTCCCGCCAGCGTACAATAGCGCCATGGCTACATCCGATTTGAAGAGCCTCCTGCCGGACCTTCCTCCCGAAAACCGCCGCGAGTTTCTGGTGAGCAAGCTGGCGGTGGGATTCGCGCTGGCAGTGCATCCGATCAGCGCGCAAACGATTACGACCGACACCAAGGGCCTCACCGCCAGCGAGGTGGAGATTCGCATGGCGGACGGGAAAACCATTCCGGCCTACCGGGCCCGCCCAAGCGGGGGCGGCCGGTTCCCGACCGTTTTGGTGGTCCAGGAGATCTTCGGAGTTCACGAGCACATCAAGGATCTGTGCCGGCGTCTGGCGAAATCGGGCTATCTGGCCGTCGCGCCGGAACTGTTTGCGCGCCAGGGCGACGTTTCGAAAATCCAAAACGTTCAAGACATCGTCAGCCAGGTGGTCTCGAAGGTACCCGACACCCAGGTGATGAGCGACCTGGATTCGACTGCCGCTTGGGCGGCGAAAAACGGCGGCAGTCCTGAGCGTCTGGCGATCGCGGGATTCTGCTGGGGCGGACGGATCGTGTGGCTGTATGCGTCGCACAATCCCAAGCTGGCGGCCGGAGCGGCCTGGTACGGCCGTCTGGAGGGCGATAAGAATGCGATGACGCCCAAGAACCCGCTGGATTATGTCGGCACGTTCAAAGCGCCGGTGATCGGATTCTACGCAGGCAAGGATGCGGGGATTCCGCTGGAATCCGTCGAGCGTATGCGCGGCGCTCTCAAGGTTGTGGATGACGACTCTCAGATCATCGTGTATCCGCAGGCGCAACACGGATTCAACGCCGACTACCGGCCCAGCTACGACAAGGACGCCGCACAGGACGCCTGGAAGAAAATGCTGGACTGGTTCAAGAAGGCCGGTGTTTGATTGTATCGCCCGTAACGCTTGAAGGCCGCCACGTGCGGCTGGAGCCGCTCACGCAGGCGCACCATCCGGCGTTGTGCGCGGTGGGGCTCGATCCTCGCCTGTGGGAACTCATCCCGTATCGTGTCACGACGCCGGACGAGATGGCCGCTTATATCCAGTCGGCGCTGGATGCTCAGGCTGCGGGTAGCGCGTTGCCGTTCGCCACAGTGCTCGCCGGCTCGGGTCAAATCATCGGCAGCACGCGATTCAGGAACATCGATGCGGCTCACCGCCGCCTGGAAATCGGCGCGACCTGGATCGCCCAGCCGTGGCAGCGGACGGCGATCAACACCGAAGCAAAATACTTGATGCTACGGCACGCCTTCGAGGTTCTGGGCTGCATCCGGGTGGAACTCAAGACCGATTCGCTGAACCAGCGCTCCCGCGCGGCGATCCGAAGGATCGGCGCGACCGAAGAGGGCACGCTGCGGCGGCACATGATCACCTGGAGCGGCCGTCTCCGCGACACGGTCTATTTCAGCATCCTCGATTCGGAATGGCCGCGTGTGAAGCAGGACCTGGAACAGAAGCTCACCGCTTGATGTGGTCCTTCCAGATCCGCGCGAAGCGCGACGGCGCGAGCACTTGCCGCCGCCCGGAGAGCATGCGGCCCATCTCCACACCCGCCCATGCGAAGTACAGGATCGCCAGGGGTTTGGCCCAAGAGGAATCGATAAACGGAATCCAGAAGAACACGAACATCACGGCCGCTTCGTACCAGGCAAGTTGCATGTTCATCAAGAAGATCATGCCGACCACGGCCTGTCCCAGGGTCAGAAGCAACTCGATCCGCTGCTCCTGATCGAATACGATCGGCGTCACGGCGCCGGCGCTGATTGAGAGCACGATCGGCAGCATGGCGGTAAGCAGCGTCCACTGGTTAATATTGCTCGAGACCATGTTCATCAGCGCCATCGGCGCGCGGTCCACGGTGCGGGCCCAGTAAAACGTCGAGGCCATTTCCGGGAATTCGGAAACCACGGGCGCCACCCACTGGATGAACACGAAAGCGGGAACGCCGAACGCGACCGCCAGCGCCAGCAAACTAGCCAGAAACGGCTCCGCGGCCACGTAAATCAGAAGTCCTCCCAGGAAAAAAAGGCCGCTGATGATCGCGATGCGCCGCAGTCGCGGCGCGGTCACGATTTTGCGCGGGATCGCTTCCAAATCCTCGATGGTCTCCGGATCCTCGGGCGGCATTCGGCTCAGGGCAAGCAGATACGCCACATACAGCAGGATCAAGACCATTCCGTCATAGATGGTCAGCGACCCCTTCCAGGCGATCACGCCGACATACAGTAAAGGCGCGGCCAAACCCAGCACCTCCACGGCGTGATGCTCATGCAGGCGGATCATCTTGAGCGGGCCGCCTCCCCGGCGGCGCTGGAACATTGCGGCCGTGAAATAGATCACCGGCCATCCGAAACCGGTCAGCAAACGCAACGCTCCGGTGAGGTTGGCGAGCAAAAACTGCACTTGCTGGTGCCAGGCGAGCACAGCCTCCACCGCGAATTCAGGCAGCGTTTGCAGCCACGCCAGGATCGCCAGCGCGAACCCCTGCGCGATGAAGAATTGCGCCGACTCGGCGGCCCAAGCGATGGCGATCGCGGAGATCAGAATCGCCGGTCCGGCCCACAGAACGGTCGACGGAGGTGTCTCCGCGAGCGGCACAACCAACAAAAGCAGCAGGAAAACAGGGGGAGCTGTCCGTGAGGTCAACAGGCCCATGGTACAACGAACGTATATGCCCAGCTTTCGCGTGGAAACGCCGCAGCGAGCCTACGATGCGATCGTCGAGCGCGGCTCGCTGGACCGTGTGGCTGCATTTCTGCCCGCGCGCGCCGGCACGGCCTTTGTCGTGACCACGGAAGACGTGTGGAAGCTGCACGGTGAAAGACTCCAAGCGGCTCTGGCGGGACGCACGCATCAGGTCCTGTTTTTTCCCGGGGGAGAACCGAACAAACGGCTCGCGCAAGTGGAAGCGCTGGCCGAGCAGATGATCGCGGCCGGAGGCGACCGGTCGAGCGTGATCGTCGCGTTTGGTGGCGGAATCGTCGGGGACGTCGCCGGTTTTCTCGCGGCCATCTTTATGCGCGGCATTCCGGTGATTCAGGCACCGACCACGTTGCTCGCCCAGGTGGATGCAGCCGTGGGCGGAAAGACCGGCGTGAATCTGGTTTCCGGAAAGAATCTGCTGGGCAGTTTTCATCAGCCCTTAGCCGTGCTCATCGATCCGGAAGTTCTGCGCACCTTGCCGGAGCGCGAGTACCGCGCGGGACTTTACGAAATCATCAAGTGCGGAGTGATCCGGGACCCCGCGCTGTTCCAGGTGGTGGACCAGTGCGCGGCGGCCGTGCTCGCCCAGGAACCGGCTACGCTGGAGCGAATTCTCGCCGCGGCCGTGCGCATCAAAGCCGAAGTCGTCACGGCCGACGAGCGCGAGGGCGATTTGCGGCGCATCCTCAACTTCGGCCACACGTTCGGGCACGCGCTGGAAGCCGAAACCCGCTATGAACATTTTCTGCACGGCGAGGCGATCGCCTGGGGGATGCGAGCGGCGGCCATCCTGGCGGAAAAAACGGGCCGGCTCCGTGCTTCGGATGCGGCTTCCATCCACCGCGTACTAGAAAAGTACGGGCCGATCCCGGATCTTGCGGGCATCCAAGCCGCCCGTCTCGCCGCGCGGTTGCGCAGCGATAAGAAAACAATTCAGGGCACAGTCCATTTCGTGCTGCCGACGCGCATCGGCGAGGTCGTGATCGCCTCAGGAATCGACGACGGCCAGGTGCTTGCAGCGATCCAGGCCGCCCTGCCATGACGGGGACTACTCCTCCAGGCGCCGCAACCGAACAAGCCGCTGCGCAGTGGGTGCGCGGCATGTTCAGCCGCATCGCGCCGCGCTACGACCTGTTGAACCATCTGCTCTCGTTTAACCTGGACAAGCGCTGGCGCGCCCTCCTAGTGGCGCGAGTCGCTCCCATCCTGAATCGGCCTGATGCCCGCGTGCTCGATCTGTGCTGTGGAACGGGAGACGTTGCGCTCGCGATCGAGCAGCGCGCGGGGCGTCCGGTCCTGGGCAGCGACTTTTCCCATCCGATGCTGGTGGAAGCGCGGCGGAAGATTGCCTTGTGCGGCTTCCGGACTCCCTTGTTTGAAGCGGATGCGCTCTCGCTGCCCTTGGCGGACGCCGCGCTGGACCTGATCACGGTGGCATTCGGATTTCGAAACCTCGCGAATTACCAGCGTGGCCTGGCGGAAATGCTGCGCGTGCTGAAACCAGGCGGCGCGGCGGCGATTCTGGAATTTTCGCAGCCGTCGAACCGCGCCTTCGGCGCATTATACGGTTGTTTCTCGACGCGTGTGCTGCCCCGGGTCGGCGGCTGGATCTCAGGATCGCCGGAAGCGTATTCCTATCTGCCGGAATCCATCCGCAAGTTCCCGGGCGCGGAGCAACTCGCACAGGAGATGCGCCAAGCGGGATTTTCGCGCGTTACCTTCGAACGCATGACCGGCGGCGCGGTCGCCCTTCACCTTGGCCGGAAATGAAATTCGCGCTCACCGCTTCCCTTTGCGGCCTTACTTGAATCGCTTCCGGAACTGAAAGTCGAATCCCGCCAGGCCGTTGGGGTCCCGCACGATGACGAGCGACCAGCTCTTGTTCAGGTCCCATCGCATCTGGATCAACTGTTCCTGAGTACGGTTCAAGTTTGTGATGTAGGTGAGCGTAACGTCCCTCGAAACCTGCTGTTCCCATGTCAGGCGCGCTTGCGGAACATTATCGACGCCGGTCAGAGTCGGATCGATCTTTACGTTGGTCGCGCCGAAGAACCGTTGCACTTTGCTGGAGAGCTGGGAATTGAGCGCCTGCCCCACCAGGCTGGTTCCTGCGGCGGCGAAGCTGGTTCCTCCCGTGGTGGAAATTCCTGTAGCAAGCTGGTTTTGCACCAGCGAAGGATCCCGTCCGGTAGCCAGCAACGCGATAATGTCCTGAGGCTGAAGGGGAGGATCGGAACTCCAATTCATCTTCAGATTGTTGGGAGGCCCGGCGAGCGTTACGTTCACGGTAATCCCTCGCAGTCTGGTTTCCAGGTCCATGTCCACGGTCGGCTCGATCTTGACGGGATTCAAAAAACGGATTTCGCCTCGGTTGATCGTGTACCGGGTTCCCAGCACTTGCAGCTCGCCCTGGTTGATGGATACCGTTCCTTGCAGCACGGGACGAATCGGCGTGCCGCGCAGCCGCAGATCGACTTCTGACTGAACGTCGCGCGTCAGCGAAGTTTCCACTTGCAAATTCGAGGCGCTTTCAATGTGCACGTCAAAACGCATCCCTTGAAGGTATTCATTCGGGGCGGTGGGCGCCGGAGGCGGAGTCGCTTGCGCCAGCAACGCCAACAGGTCTCCGCGCGGATTGAAGGAGGCCCGGGTCAAAGTGACCGATCCGGAAAGCGTACTCGCGTCGGATGCGCCGTTGAGCGCCAGATTCGCATCGAATGTGACGCTCAGGTCTTGTGGTAGCCGGACGCGCACGTGCCGCACCTCGGATTGCAGCCGGTAACCGAGCGCGGTGCCGGACTCCAGCGCCGCTCCAAATTCCACACTGCCCTTGAAGTCAATCGTTCCGCCGGAGGTTTCAGCGGTCAGTTTTTCAATGGTGGCCCGATTGCGATCGAAGGTAATGGAGCCTTCCGCATTGTCGATGACGTACGGCAGATCGCTGTAAGACAAGGATGCCTTACGCAACTGAAGGCGTCCGTTCATGGTGGGATTTTGCAGGCTTCCCCGAACCGACACCTGGAGATTCGCTGTCCCTTTGGCCGCCAGGTCGCGATTGACCAACTGAAGGATGACTAGGTTCACCGTTCCCCGCAGCGCGAGATCCGCACCGCCGGAACCTTTCAGGGGGATCGCGCCGTCCAGAGAAAGGTTCGTTTCGCGGCCCGTGAAGTGCGCAGTCCGGACCTGGACCCGCGCCCGGGTGACCTCGATCGCAAAAGGTTCGGTGTTCTTGAGAATCAGATCCTGTTCCTGCACACCCAACCGCAGCGCTTGTGTGGGACGAGGATTTACCTGCACCGTATCAAGGGTGACGGTGGCGCGAAAGGCCTCCGGCTTCCGCAACGGGACGTTTACGCTAGCGCCGCCCTGGATAAAACCTTCGAACGGCGTTTCATCCGGACGATCTTGGCGGCCGAGCATGATCAGATCGCGTACGGTTTCGATGCTCATGCGCGAGAAGCGCAAGCTGGCTTCGCCGGGAGCATCGCCTTCCAGGCGCCACTTGCCGCTCATCTCAACCGCCGCTTCGCGGACGTTCCCGGCCGCGCGGACGGTCATCTCGCCGCCCTTGGTATCGGCATTGAGGGTCACGTCGCCCACAGGCTGCTGATCCACGGTGATCCGCTGCCCGCTCAGGTCGGCCGTGGCGGCTGTGAGCTCGAAGCTCCCATTCGAAAGTCTGCCGGTTCCGCGCACTCGCCCTGCAAGCACGGCGTCCACCGGCGGCGAGATTCTGGCGACGTGTTCGATCTGCGATGCCATCAGGCGCTGCACCGCCAGCTCGAAGCTGAGATCGCCGGACTTCAGGTTATTCTCCGGATGCCGGTAGCTTCCGCTAAATCGCAGCTCCGACGGCCCGTCATTCGCGATCCCGTTCGTTACGTCCAGCTCTCCGGGCCGGTAACGGGCATCGGCGCGCACGCGATCCAGGTGTTCGCCAAAAGCCGCGGGTCCCTGGATATCGAGCGCCACTTGCAGATCCGGACGCCGCACCGATCCCGCCATACGGACGTTTGCCGCTCCCGTCCCCGCGATCTCCAGGTTGCTGCCGGCTTCCCGCGCCAGTTCCGCCAGCGCGGCGTTGCGCAGCTCGAGTTGTCCCGACAAGTTCGCGTTGTCGAAGCTTCCGGCGCTGGCCACCAGGCGGGCAGATCCAGTGACGGTCATCGCCCCGCGTGCAGCGGTGAGGCGCGTTCCGCTGATTTCCATCCGTGTCGCGTCGATCTCCCCCGTGAACCGGTCGAACCGGCGGCCCTGAATTTCTCCGTTGCTGACCGTGATCTGTCCGACGAACCGAGGGTCATCGAGCGCTCCGGTCACGGACCCGTCCGCCGTCACGCTGCCGTTCGAGAGCTTCAGGGGAATCTCGGAGGGCGGATTTTGCCCGGCCATCGCCAACGCCGGAAGCAGATCACCGAGGTCGGTGGAGCGCAGCCGCACTTGCAGCATTTTTCCGAGTGTTCCAGAGAACTCGACACGGGTGGCCGGCGTGGCCAGAGACGAAGCCCCCAGGTCGATGGTCCCGGCAGCCTCATCGTAGGCGACATCCACATGACCCTCGAGCGGCCTGCCATCCGGCGCAGGAACAATTCCGAGGTTGGCGCGGGCGATTACATCCTTGCGGCCGATGGTCGCGTTCGTGGAGAAGGTTCCCGCCATCGTGCCGCTCCAGGCTACAGGGCGGTCTGTGAGGACGCCGGCGGCCTGGCGCAAATCCAATCCCTCGAGGGTTCCCTCCGCATGGAACTGCCTGCCTTGGACCAGTTCAGCCTCGCCGGCTATGTCCGCTCCCATGGCTTTGGCGGTCATTTGCCGCAGAGTCAGTCTTTCGCGCGTAACCTGGAGATCGCCGCGCACCTCCGCATCGCGGATTTTCAGACGGCCCTGCGTGTAGCCCAACCCGCGCGCCACAACGCGGCCGCGCAAGCTGGAAGTGAACGGCGCCGCAAACGCAACGGCCGCCTGGCCGTCGAAAGACGCCGACCCCGCGGGTTCGATCGGCAACCGGAAGATCCGGACGGCTTCCGGCACGGACACAACGCCTTTCATGGCAAAGGTTCCATGCGGGTTGCGCGGATCATCCAGGGTTCCGCTCAGGTCGGCGGAGGATCGCTGGGTCGCAACGTGCACCCGGGGCAACCGGATTTGCGATTTTTCGATCGCAAACGTTGCGCTCATGCTGGTTGGAATCGGACCGTAGCCCTCGGCGGTCACCTCGAAGTTATCCGTGGATACTTCGCCGCGATAAGACGGTGTCTGCGCCTCATAGGTCATCTGCGCTCGCAGATGCTCGCCTTTCAGGTGCAGGGGGATGCGGCGGCCGTCGTACTCCATAAGCCCGTCGACGATTTCGTACCTGCGGATTTTCAAGTTCAGGAGTTCTTCCGACCACACCTTCGTGGATCGCCCCGCAGGACCGGGAAAGTTGGTGGAGCCGTCCGGATATACGACGAAATATGCGCGCGGCCGCTCGATCCGCAGCGAAGCCAGATCGACCTTTTTTTCCAGCACGGAAATGATCCGCAGGCTCAGCGTCGCCGAATCGAGCTGCAAAAGCGGCGGCTCTGACGCCGACTCTTTCCCGTGCAGCACGAATCCACGCACCTGCGCCGTGAGATTGTGCCAATCAAAAGCGAAGCCGTCCAGATCCACCCGGCCGCCGGTGGCGCGCTGGGCTTCCTCCACGATCCTGCGCTGGACGTATTGGTGAAAGCGATCGCTGCGGACAACGAAGATTCCCGCGATAGTGGCTAACAGCATCAGCGTCACCAGCGCTGCCGCAGTCCAGAATGCGATGCGCTTCATTCGACCCATATCACTCGAACGCCTTTTCCCGGTAGCGGATATTCGCCGCAGCGCGTTCCGTCTCCAGCCACTTGTCCAGGGCTTCCAATACGCGCTGTTCGATCAGCAGCTTTTCGATCTGCTCACGATTCTCTTCAAACGTCCCGAGCCTCGCGGCACCCGGGGCGGTCTGGCCGGCAAGCTGCTCGTAGTAGTTGCGAACATCCTCCGGGGAAACCTCGACATCGGGCCGGAACCGCAAGTCCGTGAACGTAAGAGTCCGAAGCCCGGCAAGCAGGTGAGCCGCAAGGTCCTGCTCAGAGATCCCGTACTGCTTGAGATCCGCCTGATAATTCGGCTCGGTCTTATACGGCGCCACCAGGCCGGCGGCCGCTTCGGTCGAAGGCAAGGTAACATGGCTGTCCGCGGCTTCTCTGAGGATTAGGATCTGGTCGATCATTCGTTGCGCGGCGTTGCGCTTGGCAGCGGAGCTCAGGTCGACGGGCTTGTGCTGAAGGAATGCCGTTACACGCAGATCCAGGATCACCTCGCTTTCCGTGATCACGTCCGGGCCGAGTGTAACCGCGATGCGGTCCAGCGTCTCGGCGGCGGCGCGGCCCGGCGCAAGAACCGCAGCCCCCAGGTACATTGTCAGCAGAAGGCGCTTCAGCATTTCAGAACGTCTGCCCCAGAGAGAAGTGGAATTGGAAGGCGTTGATTTTCTGAGTCGAGCATCGGGCCGATGGCTCAGCCGAGCACAAAGGCTGATTGGCCGGCACCTTCAAAAGATCGTCCAGAGTTCCGTTAAATCCAAAAAAGCGTGGCGCATTCGGGCTGAAGCTCAGATCCAGCCGGATGGGGCCTACCGGTGTCCGGACACGAATCCCGAAGCCGATGCCATGCACCATATAATCAAAGTCTTGCAGGTCCTTCTGACGGAATCGAAAGCTGATCGACGTTACATTCGAGTAGACGTTCCCCATGTCGTGGAAGAGTACGCCGCCGATACTCTGCCCGAACAGCGGGAACCGCAATTCCGTGGAGTGAAAGAACAATGCGCTGCCTCCAATCGGGAAGCCTGTCAGCGGATCGCGCGGGCCCGCCTGATTGTCTGGAAAGGCGCGGTTGCTGGTAGCACCTCCGGAATAGAATCGCTCCGCCAGCGGGATCACAGGCAAGCCAGCCCAGCGCTGTATGTATCCAAACTGGAGAGACCGGGCGAGCACAACCTCCTTTCCGATGGGATAGTAGTTCGCGTTTCGGAACAGCAGCCGGCTGAACGTGGTTTCCGAGCCAAATCCCCTCCAGGCGTAGCCCAAGTCCACGGTGTTAAAAATCCCGCGGCGGGAGTTGACTGGATCATCCCGCCGGTCCTGGATAAAGGTGCCGCCGATCAGTCCGACGCGAACCGGCTGGTTCAGCAAACCGACTGCTTGCGGCGAGATCTTCAGCGAATTCTGGTCCAGACTCACGTGACGAAATGTGTATCGGTACTGTAGCGTGTTCGCTCGCGTGACCTTTTGCGCGAGCTGCACCGAACCCTCCAGACGCCGCGCCGCAAAGGTCCGCACATCGCGCGAATCGTCGAATAGTCCGGAGAAGGTCAGCGCTAGATTCTCGTGGCCTTTGAATTGGGGCGCAATATAATTCGCCAGAGCGCGCTGCTCAAACGTAGAAAACAGCGTCTGCAAGCTCACCGTGTGCCCCAAACCCATGAAGTTGATCCGGCTGACGCCGGCGGATACACGCGGGCTGAATCCGGCCCTGCCAGCCGGATAATTGAGCGATGTAGTACCCCCTCCGATACGCGCAAATTCGGCGCCGAAACCAAAGTTGAACGAGTAGCGGCGCGCTTCGTCGAGGTGAAACAGGACATACTTCTTTTCTTCCTGGCCCTCGGGATTCTGCAATGCCGTCTGCACCTTGGAGAAAATTCCCAGGTCGTACAGTCTCTGCTGGCTCTGGGCGATCTGGTTTTGGGAAAGCGGGTCTCCCGGCGTCAGAGAGATACGGCTGGCAACCAACGCCGGATTGGTGGTTTCCAGTCCGCGAACCAGGATCCCCCGCACGTAGAGGCGTTGGCCCGGAGTAATAACATACCGAAGGTTCATGCGATTGGGAACAGCCGCCGGATCCTGGCTGCTCTCGAACTCCGCTCCGGGATAGCCGTTGTTGAAGTAATAATCCAGTACCGTATCCCGGTCCGCGGCGATATTCGCCGCACTGAACGGCTGCCCCTCGGTGGAACGCAAAACGGACCGAAGATAGGCTTCATCCTCACCGGACGCTCCTTCGATTACAAGCCGGTTCACCAGCCACTGCGCCCCTTCGTTCACCCGAATCTCGACGGCCAGGTCTCCATGTTGCCCTCCATAATTGTCATCCACTGGAGGATGAGTGACCATCACGTCCGGGAAGCCATTGGCGCGGTAGAGATCGGCGATGTTTTGCTCGTCCTGTTGCAACAGGCGTTCCGAAAAAACGCCGTACCGACGCCGAAAGAAACTGGCCGGCTGCAAGTACATCCGTTCCCGCAGGGTCTCAGTATCAAAATAGCGATTGCCCGTAATCTCAATCCGTTTCAGCTTGTGCCGGTCCCCTGCGATGATGCTGTAGTCGATGACGGACCGGTCCGGCGCGGGCTGGGACTCCATAAAATCGACCCGAGCGTCAAAATATCCTTGAGACCGGAAGTATTCGACCAGATTGCGCTGTCCCTCGACCAGCAAACTGCGATCCACTGTGCGCTCCTGATAAATCGGCACAAGCTCGCGCAGGCGGCTGCCGGACACCTTGGCGCCCGTAGTGCGCACCTCGATAATCGGGCCGCTGTCGATCGCCAGGTAGGGAGTGACGCGGTTGGTCGCAGGATGGTAATCCATCTTATCCAGGGTGACCTTGGCTTCCAGCCGGTCGCCTTTCTGGAAGTCCTTGAGCACGCGCTCGACTCCATTCTGGACGCGGCTTTCGGTTACCTCGCGCCAGCCGGGCAGCCAGATCGGACCTAAGCCGCGATGCCACTGCGTCGCGCGGACTACTGACTCCTTGGGCCGGTTGATCTGCCCGATAACTTCGATCCCGTCGAAGTGGGCCCGGTCCCCGCTGTCGATGTCGAAGTACACGCTGGCTTCCTGGGTTTCCGGCCGAAGGTTGACGCGCCGCTGGATGTTCGCGTTGTACAACCCGTTCAGGCGAAGTTTGTCCAGCATGCTGTTGACGGCCTGATCCAGGTAGGATTCCTGGAACAGAGCGCCCAATTCCAGTTTGGCGGCCGTCACGAGCTGATTGCGGTTGGGAGGGTCATTTTCCCCGGAGATGTTCACTCCGCTGAGGAAGTAGTTGAACTCCGTGGCAATGCGCAGCGCCGTCTCCGATCCCTCCGGGTTTGCGTCGACGGAGATATCAGCGAAACGGCCCGTCGCGTAGAGCTTCTGAATCGCCTCGCGGACCGCCTGGAGACGCAGGGGGTCCCCTGGCTTGAACGGAAGGATACGATTCAGTTCCTCCCGCATCTCCTCTGGAAGAGGCGGGTCGAATTCAATGCGTGAGATCGGCCGCCCTTCCCAGCGCGCTGCAAGCGTTTCCTGACCGAAAGCAGGGCGGAACGCGGGAGCCAAGCCGGCGAGCAGCGCGAGAAGCGTCCGCAATCGCACGTTTCCCCAATGATAACGCAAGCGTCGTTGTTATCATGATGGTCGGCGCCGAAACACGAAACGGCGCGATCCTCTATGACGTATCCGGCTGACTCTCGCTATTCCCGTCAGAGCCGCTTTGCACCCCTAGGTCAGGAGGGTCAGGAGCGGATCCGGGCCGCGGCAGTCGCCATCGTGGGATGCGGCGCGCTGGGCACGGTGGAAGCCGAGATTCTGGTGCGCGCGGGCGCGGGCCGGGTACGGCTGATCGACCGCGACTTCGTCGAATCGAGCAACCTTCAGCGGCAGTTCCTTTTTACGGAGTCCGATGCGTCCGAAGGCCTGCCGAAAGCAGTCGCCGCGGCGCGCCGGCTGGCGTGCGTCAATTCCGAAGTGGGCATCGAGCCCGTGGTGGCCGACCTCACGCCGGCCAATATCGAAGAACTGCTCGAAGGCGTGGACCTCATCCTCGACGGAACGGACAACTTTGAAGCGCGGTTTCTGATGAATGACTACGCCGTGAACGCCGGAATCCCATGGATCTATGCCGCAGCCGTAGGCAGCTACGGGCTGAAGCTGGCAATCGTTCCGGGCCGAACCGCCTGCCTTCGTTGCGTGTATCCCGAGCCGCCCACCGGATCGCAGCCGACCTGCGAAACCGAGGGGGTGCTTGCCCCCATTACCGCGGCCATCGCCTCGCTTGCCTGCGGCGATGCGCTGAAGATCCTCGCGCGAGGATTCCACGACGTCGCCTCGCGGCTCACGACTATCGACGTGTGGTCGGGCGACATCCGCCAGACTGCGGCGCCGGAGCGCGATCCCGAGTGCCCCTGCTGCGTGCGCAGGGAATTCGTGCATCTCACCGGACGACGCCGCGCGCCCATCAGCCTGTGCGGCCGCAACGCTGTGCAGATTCATGAGCGCTTTCGGCCCGTGGACCTGCCGGAACTGGCCCGCCGTCTGGCCCCGCTGGCCGCCGTCCGATCCAACGATTTCGCCATTCGCGCCCGCATCGATTCCTATGAGCTGACCGTGTTCCCCGATGGCCGCGCCATCATCAAGGGCACGACCGATCCGGCAGTCGCGCGCAGTCTTTACGCCCGCTACGTCGGGATGTGAGATACCTCCGCCGGAAAAGCGGGATATGGAAGGAACCGCCTCACGCGCCGAATATTTGGGTGCATGCGGCATATCCTGTTCCCCTTGGCGCTCCTGGCCGCCGCGCCGGGCGCGACCTTCGCGGCGAGTTCCGTCCGCGTGTTCCCCATATTTTTTCTGCCGAGCGGCCGCCCTAACGACGCTTCGATTCGCTATGTCTCGCAAACGCCCGAATTGACTGCCGGATTCGCTGCGGATTCCGTTATGTTCCGGACAAACGGAACGACGGTAAGACTGCGTTTCGCGGGCGCGAATCCCAGCCCCGCGATGGAAGGCATCAATGCAATGCCCGCGCGCGCGAATTTCCTGATCGGCAGCGACCCCGGGTCCTGGCAAACCAACCTGCCCGCATTCGGTGGGATTGTGTACCGAAAGTTATATCCCGGAATCGACCTGACGTACTCGGGGCGACACTCGAACCTCAAATCCGAGTTCCTGGTCGCCGCCGGAGCCGATCCGCGCCAAATCCGGCTGGAATACCCGGACGCGGATCGCATCCTGGTGGATTCCCAAGGCCAACTGGTCGTGGAAAAAGACTCCGCCGTGCTGCGCGAGCAGGCGCCGGCGGCTTATCAGGAACGGGAAGGCGTGCGCAACCCAATCGCCGTCCGTTACCGGATTCTGCCGGATCACAGCGTTACTTTCGAGATCGTCCACTACGACGCGAGCCTTCCCCTAGTGATCGATCCTGTGATTTCCTACTCGACATATCTGGGCGGAACCGCGCAAAGCGCCGTGACAGCCTTAGCGCTGGATGCGGCCGGCGATCTGTATGCGGCCGGGTGGACCGAGGCCATCGACTTTCCAGTTTCAAACGCCATTCAGGCCGTAAACCGCGGAGGCGTGGACGCCTTCGTCTTTAAGCTCAACCCCACCGGCGACACGCTTCTGTACGCGACCTACATCGGCGGCCGAGGCGACGATCGCGCGAGCGGCATTGCCGTCGACGCCTCCGGCCAGATCTTTGTTGCCGGGTCCACTGCCTCCACCAACTTTCCGCTGGTGTTCGCGGTTCGCTCCACGCTGGGAGGTCCGCGCGACGCGTTTGCATTCAAGCTGAATGCGATCGGCAATCTGCTGCTTTACAGCACGTATCTGGGCGGCTCCGGCTACGATCTGGCCACGGGCATCGCCCTGGATGGGGCCGGCAATGCCTACATCGCAGGGGACACTCAGTCCTCGGATTTCCCGCTGTCCAGTCCCGTGCAACCTGCGTTCGGCGGAGCGACCGACGCTTTCGTGACCGAGCTCACGCCGGCGGGCGCGATTGCCTTCAGCACGTATCTGGGAGGCGCGAATGTGGAACACGCCGGTGGGGTCGCCTTGGACGCTTCCGCAAATATCTACGTGGCGGGAGGCACTCTGTCGACCAACTTCCCGGTTGTATCCGCAATGCAGCCCGCAAGCGGGGGGAATCAGGACGCGTTCGTCACCAAGATTTCAGCCAGCCCTCCGCGAATCGTCTACAGCACGTATCTGGGAGGCGCCGGCGGGCAAGCCGGATCGCCCGAGCAGGCCAATGCAATCGCCGTCGACGCAACGGGCGCAGCGTACGTGGCGGGCGTGACCGACTCGACCAATTTCCCGACCACTGCCGGCGCGTTCCAGACTCAGTTCAATGGCGTCACGGCTGCGTTTGTGACCAAGCTGAACCCGGCTGGAAGCGCGAAGGTCTACAGCACCTACATGGGCGATGCAAGCTTCGACTGGGCCAGCGGCGTCGCCGTGGGTTCGGACGGAAGTGCGTATTTGGCCGGCTACACTTCCTCGGCCGGATTTCCAGCCGTCGCTGCCGTCCAAACGGCGTTCCAGGGTCTGTACGATGCGTTCCTGGCCCGGCTGAATCCGCTCGGCAACGGCCTGATCTTTTCCACCTTGTTGGGAGGCACGGGGGCAGAACAATCCAACGCGATCGCCATAGACAGCCTCGGGAACATGTTTCTGGGCGGGCAGACCAGCTCTTTAGATTTTCCTCTTCAGGGAGCGATCCAATCGTCGAACGTCGGCGGCAGCACGGCCTGGGTCGCGCGGATCGGCGTGACCGCTCCGCCCCCGCAAGCGCCTTCGGCGAATTCGATCTCGCCGGCGTCGGGGTCTGGGAACTCAGTAACCTTCACTGCGCAGTACGCGCATCCCTCCGGCGGCGGCGCGATCACTACGGCCGCCTTGTTGCTGAATCGAACGTCCTCGCTCACGTTCGGTTGCTACGTCACGTACAGTCCCGGCACGAACAAATTCAGTCTGGCAAATGACGATGGTTCCGCGGGAGCGTCGATCCGTCCCGGCAGCGGCAGCCTTCAGAACAGCCAGTGCGTGCTGAACGGAACCAGCAGCTCGGCGACCATCGCCGGTACCAACCTCGCGCTTGCGATCTCGCTGACCTTCCAATCCGGCTTTGCAGGCGACAAAACCTCGTATCTGTACGCCGCCGACGCGAACACAAACACCGGCTTCCTGGCGAAAGGAACCTGGACCGTCACGATCGCGCCCCCGATGCCTTCGGCCGATTCGGTCTCGCCCAACGCCAGCAGCGGCGCGGGTCAGACGTTTTCGTTCGTATTTTCGGACACGCAAAACTCATCGAACCTCACAGCCGTGGCGATGTTGTTTAACACGTCCGTCAGCTATCCTAATTCCTGCTACATCGTCTACGACCACGTCGCCGGGACGATCGCGCTGCTGGCAGACGACGCGATCGGAGCCGGATCGAAACCGCTCGGCTCCACGCTTGTCCTGCATAACAGCCAGTGCGAAGTGGGGGCTGTTTCGGTGAGCACCACGGGGCTGTCGGTAGTTGTGAACGCTGCGGTCGGGTTTAAGGGCGCCTTTGGCGGGCTCAAGAACATCTACATGTTCGCCAGTGAAGGCCCGGTGAACACGGGCTGGGTCCAGCGCGGCACGTACTTCGTCTCCGCTGGAGGAATTCCCGTTGCAAACTCGGTAGTTCCCTCCTCCGGAACGGGCCCGGGACAGCGCTTCACGTTCACCGTGTCCGATCAGGGCGGGTCTGGGTACATCACTGCGGTGGCCATGCTGTTTGCCCCCACCCTGGACCCCAACAATGCATGCAGCCTGGTGTACGACCGCACGCCCAACACCATCTCGCTCGCCTATGACATTGCCCCCAATGGGGCGGCGCCCCTGGTCCCAGGATCCGCCACTGAAGTTTCCAATCATCAATGTACGCTGCGGGGCGCGAACACGACCGTGATCTCCAGCACGACTTCACTGATCATAACGGTCGACATCGTATTCAACGCCACTTATTTCGGTCCGAAGAACGTCTACTTGTACGCTGCCGAAGCGTTCACCAATTCCGGGTGGGCTACAGTTGGAACCTGGACGGTGACGGGCGGCGCGCCAACGGCCGATTCGGTCGATCCGTCCTCCGGAAGTGGATTGTCTCCGAATTTTGTATTCACGGTCTCGGATTCGGTGAACGCAAACAACATCACCGGGATGAGCATGCTGGTCACCAGCGGATCTCCAGGGAATACGTCCAGCGCCTGCTACACCGTCTACGATCGAAACGCCGGAACGATCGGACTCTACGACGATACCGCGACGATTCTGAGCACCAAGCCCATCGGATCGTCCAACACGCTTGAAAACACGCAATGCGCGATCGGGTACACGGTCATGTATACGTCCGGCAACTCGGTTTCCTTCACCATCAACATGGTCTTTAAAACGCCTCGGTTCAAAGGCGGCAAGACCGTCTATCTCCAGGCACTGGAGCCGAACGCGAGCTCGGGATGGGTAGCGCGGGGGACTTGGACGGTGCCATAACATCGGGTTGGTGGGATCGCCAGCCCTGCTGATTCAGGTTCGCCTGGTTTCACGGAATATCAGTACCATGAAGCCATGTCCGTTTTCGACGACCGCAAAGAAGCCCTCGAAGAGCATGAATTCCGCATGGGGCTCGAGCGCGGGCGCCTGGCGGTGACCCTCGATCTGCTCACCGACGCCCTGGTGCTGGTCGGCCAGCATGGCGTGTACTGCCAAAGCGCGCGCCAGCCCGGCAAGCCCGCCATGGATATTCAGTTGATCGACAAATGCCTCACGGACGCGAAGGATCTTGTTTCCAGCGTCATGACCGAACTCAAGCGGAAGTCATGAAAGCCGCGGTTCTCGAGCATCCCGCGACGATTGCCTCGCGGCCGCTGGCCATCCGCGAGATTCCTGTTCCCAAGCCGGCGGCTGGTGAAATCTTGCTGCGGGTCCGGGCCTGCGGCGTGTGCCGAACGGATCTCCACATCGTGGAAGGCGAACTGAAACCTGTTCGCGACTGTGTGATCCCGGGCCATCAGATCGTCGGAGCGTCCGCCGGCGGGGAGCGGTTCGGGGTAACGTGGATGGCGGGAATCGACGGCACCTGCGAGTACTGCCGGCGCGGCGAAGAGAACCTGTGCGATGCGCCGAGCTTCACCGGATACAGCGTGGATGGCGGATACGCCGAGTATGCCGTGGCACGCGCTGACTTCGCCATTCCTCTGCCTGAGGGCGTTGACGATTTGCAGGCCGCGCCCCTGCTGTGCGCCGGAGTCATCGGATTCCGCAGTCTTCGCATCGCCGGCGTCCAGCAGGGCGAGCGGGTAGGACTGTTCGGCTTCGGCGCATCGGCCCACCTTGCCCTTCCCGTGCTGCGCGCATGGGGATGCAAGATCTACGTCTCGACTCGCGGCGCATCGCATCGCAAGCTGGCCGAATCGCTGGGAGCCGACTGGGTCGGGTCCGAGCGCGAGCGTCCTCCTGTCCGGTTGGATCGCGCGGTTACCTTCGCCCCCAGCGGCGACGTGGTAGTCGCGGCGCTCGCCAGCCTGCGCAAGGGCGGCGTGGTGGCGATCAACGCCATTCATCTGGACCGCATCCCGCAGTTCGACTACGACAGCTTGTTGTGGGGCGAGAGGCAAATTCGCAGCGTGGCCAACGTAACCCGCGCCGACGCCCGCGAATTTCTTCAGATCGCCAGCCGGATCGGCCTCCGACCGAAAGTGACGGTGTTCCGGCTCGATCAGGCCAACGAAGCCCTGCGGGCGCTCAAGAATGACGCGATCGACGGGGCCGCGGTGCTGGCGCCATAGGGCGCGTCCTAACTCCCCGCGCGCGGACCGGGAGGTCCGCCCCCCCGCATAACGCCTACTTGGCGAGTTCGCGGCGCATCGATTCGAGCGAGTGCTGCAAGCTCAGATCCCCCGCCTCTACCTCGCCATTGCGGCGAATCACTTCGGCGAACAACGGCACCAGTTCCGGATCGCGCCAGCCGCGGCGCGCTTCTTCCAGCATGATGGCCACGGCCCGGTCATGCGAAAAGGCTGGCTTATAGGGCCGCGCCGTGGTGAGCGCATCGTAGATGTCGGCCACTTGCAGGATTCGGGCCAGCAGGGGAATCTCCTCGCCTACTAAGCCATCCGGGTAGCCGCTGCCATCCCAGCGCTCGTGATGGCTGCGAATGATGGGCAGCACGGGCGCGAGCGTTTTCATCGGGCGGCAGATCTGTTCGCCCCGGATGGTGTGCTGCCGCATCGTCTCCCATTCTTCTTCGGTGAGCAGTCCGTGCTTGAAGAGAATCGCGTCGGGAATGCCGATCTTGCCAATATCGTGCAGGTATCCGCCGCGAAACAGCGCAAGCTGCTCGTACTTGGGAAGCCCCAGCGCGCCCGCCAGAGCGATGCTGTAACTGGCCAGCCGCTCGCAGTGCAAGCCCGTATACCGGTCGCGGTGCTCAACAGACTGGGCCAGTGCGAACAGGATGCTCTCGGCTTCTTCCAGCGAATCGGTGAGCGCCTTGTTGCGCAGCATGGTGGCGACGCGCGTGCGCACCAGCGCCGGCCGCAGGGGCTTCAGAAGGAAATCGTCCGCGCCGGACTCCAGGCCGGCTACTTCGTTCTCAATCCCCTGAATGCTGGTCAGCATCAGAATGGGAATCAACTGGGTCCGCCGGTCCGACTTAACCATCTGGCAGAACTCCATTCCGCTCATTTCCGGCAGAACCAGGTCGATGACAATCAGGTCCACTTTTTCGACGTCGAGAATGGAAAAGGCGACCGAGGGCCGCTTGGCTTCCAGGATTCTGTAGGGACTCGCCTTCAGGATCCCGCGCAGCAGGCGGCGGTTCAGGTCGATATCGTCGACAATCAGGATGGTTGGAGCGTAAGCCGGATCAGGCGGCCCGCTGTCGAATTGCGGTAGACGAGGTTCGGGCCGCAGCGGAATGGCGCTGGATTCGATATTGGGGGGCGCGGCCACGGCGGTTGGGCTCTTCTTGCATGCATCGGCAGAAAAACGCCAATAAATTAGGGCCCAGCCTTAGGGCGCCGGAGCGGAACCCCGCTCCCCCCATTTACACTAGTACTTTCATGCGCGAAACCGTCCGTCCCGCCCGAGCCATCGAAGGCATCGTCACGATTCCGGGCGACAAATCCATTTCCCACCGCTACGCAATGCTCGCCGGCATCGCTCACGGCCCGAGTACTATTTCTAATTACTCCACCGGCGCGGATTGCCAGTCCACGCTGGGCTGCATGGCAGCCTTGGGAGCGAAAATCGAGCGTCGGGCAGAGAAGATTTTCATCGAAGGCGGGGCGCTCCGCGAACCCGCGGAGATGCTCGACGCCGGCAACTCAGGCTCCACCATTCGGATGCTCTCCGGGATTCTGGCGGCGCAGCCGTTTACCTCGCGCATCGGCGGCGACGAGTCGCTTTCGCGCCGGCCCATGGCCCGGATCATTGCTCCGCTCACCGAAATGGGAGGGTGCATCGAAGCTCGCGACCAGAAGTATCCGCCGCTGACCATCCACGGCCGGCCGCTGCATGGCATCGATTACCAGCTTCCGATGGCCAGCGCTCAGGTCAAAAGCTGCGTCCTGCTGGCGGGACTGTTCGCCCAGGGCGACACGATTGTCCGCGAACCGGTCCGCACCCGGGATCACACGGAAATCGCGCTGAAGGAGTTCGGGGCGGATCTGGAAATCGAAAAGCGAGTCATCCGCCTCCGCAGCGGCGCACGGCTCACCGGCCGCGACCTAGTGGTTCCTGGCGATCTTTCCTCGGCCTGCTTCTTCCTGGTGGCCGCCCTGCTGGTCACGGAATCGAACCTGGTGATCCACGGGGTCGGACTGAATCCGACGCGCTCGGCGCTGCTTGATTTTCTGGCGTCCATGGGCGCGCGGATTCAGGTGCTCGAAGTGCACCAGGCGGGTGGGGAATTGATCGGCGACCTGCGTGTGCAAGCCTCGCCGGTTGCAGGCGGCGTGATCGAAGGCGCGATGACGGCGGCGTTGATCGACGAGATTCCCGCGCTCGCCGTGCTCGGGGCTGCCAGCGCGAACGGGCTGACGGTGCGGGATGCGGGCGAGCTGCGCGTGAAGGAAACCGACCGGATCGCCACGATTGAGGCCGGTTTTCAGCGAATGGGCGTGAAGATCGAGACCAATCCAGAAGGATTTCACGTTCCCGGCCGGCAGAGTTTTCATGCCGCGGAGATCGATTCCGCAGGCGACCATCGGATCGCGATGGCGTTCGCGGTCGCCGCGCTGGCCGCCGACGGACCGTGCGCGATCGAGGGAGCGGAATCCGCAGGGGTGTCTTTTCCCGAGTTTTTCGGTACACTGCAACAAATCACCCGCTCATGAAGACGAGAGAAGACCTGACGCTGTCAGGTCTGGTGCACGATCTGAACAACGTGTTCCAGACTCTGGTGGATGCCGCAGACCTCCTGTCAGCCGACCCGCGCTACGCCAAACTGTCTTCCGCGATCCTGCGCAGCGTCGAGCGGGGCAAGAACATCGCTGCGGGCATCCAGGCGGGAAACCGCCCCGACACGCCCTTCGAGCAAATTCTGGCCAACGCCATCGCTTTCGTGGAAGATTCGGTCGCGGCCGGCCGCGGGCCGCAGATCAGCTTCGCCTGCGAGGTGGAACCGGGAATCGAGTTGGGCGGGCACTGGGCTTGGGAGCGGGTGCTGATCAACCTGTTCCTGAACGCGATGCGCGCCATGCCCGCCGGCGGGACGATTTACATCCGGGCGCGCCGCGTGGGCCGGGAGACGGAGATCCTGGTGCGGGATGAAGGCTCGGGCATCGCTCCGGAAGTTCTGGACCGTCTTTTCCTGCCGCACGTCTCCACCGGTTCGGGCGGCCTGGGTCTGCATATCGTCGAAACCATCGTCACCCAGCACGGCGGCCGCGTGCGCGCGGCGAATCGAGCGGATACTCACGGCGCCGAGTTCACGATCACGCTTCCCGCCCGGTTGCAGGCTCTCCCCGCACGCGCGTCATAATTGAGGGGTGCGAAAGGCTGTACTTCTCGCCCTAGCCGCGGGCTTCCTTGCGCAAGCCCGAGCGCAGGACGCCACTGAGATCATCCGGCGCTCCGTGGATCGGGACGCGTATAATTTCGAGCGCTTCAAGAACTACGTTTCTGGAACGTGTCGAGGAGCGGCGCTACGGCCGCGACGGAAAACTGTCGTCCCAGAATGTCGAAACCTACGAATTCATGGTCCTGGGCGACCGCCCTTACGGAAAACTGGTGCAGCGCGACGACAAGCCGCTCCCGGAAAAGGAAGCTCGCAAGGAACAGGAGAAGCTGGACAAGGAATCCGCCAAACGCCAGCGCGAATCGGCATCCGAGAAAACGAAACAAGACCGGGATCGCGCGGAACAACGAAGTTATCTGCGCGAGGTTCCGGAGGCGTTCTCTTTGACGTTGCGGGGAACCGGGCAGTTCGGCGGACGGCCCGTCTGGATCATTGACGCGGAGCCAAAACCTGGCTATAAACCAAAGATCAAGCGGGCGGAGCTCCTCACGAAGCTTCGCGGAAAGATCTGGGTGGACCAGTCCGATTACCAGTGGGTCAAGGCGGAGGTGGAAGTCATTGATCCGATCTCCTTCGGGCTGGGTCTGCTGCGGCTGGCGCCGGGTAGCGTTCTGAACTTCGACCAGGTTCGCGTGGGCGATGAAGTATGGCTGCCGGCGCACATTCGCGTGCGGGCAGACGCGCGCGTCGCGTACCTGCGGAAACTGCGCGCGGAGATGGACATCACCTACCGCGATTACCAGAGGTTTCAAGCGGAATCGCACGTGGTGGAGTGAGTCCGTGGAACGTGTCAGCGCCAGGAACGCACCAGCAGCCACAGGCTCATCGTCCAGGCGAACACCAGCACCGTGCGCCGGGCCGTTTCCGCCGTCAGCCGCCGGACTGCGTGGGCGCCCCAATAGCCCCCGATCAAGGTGCAAATCAGCATGGGAATTGCCACGCGCCAGACCACGATTCCCCGAACGATGAATGTAGCTACGGCGAGCGTGTTCACTCCGGTCGCGCACCACATCCGCAGACCCGCCGATTCCTGTACGCCAATGTGCGCGGCGATCAGAAACAGCACGATCATCAGCACGCCCATGCCCGCGCCGAAATAGCCTCCGTAGATCGAGATGGCGATCGTCCCGGAATAAAGCAGGCCGGTGTGCACGCGGCCCGAACTGTGCGCACCCGCGAAACGCCGAAGCGGACTGGAAAACGTGAACACCAGCGACGCACCAATCATCAGGTATGGCACAATCACCGCGAACCGCTCGCTCGGCGTATGCAGCAACAATTGGCTGCCCGCGACACCTCCGGCCACGCTGATCCCCACCAGCCCCCAAAACAGCTTGCCGCTCACCGTCATCCCGCGCCGGTAGACCAGCGCGGATGCAACGCCACCCGGAAGCGTGACCACAGACGAAGTGGCGTTCGCCATGATCGGATCGATTCCGGCCAAGACCAGCGCAGGAAAGGTCAGGAAGGTGCCGCCGCCGGCCAGAGCGTTGGCGATCCCTGCGGCCGTTGCGGCTGCGAGCAAAACGATCCAGGAAAGGAGCGAGCCGGGAGTCAGAATGCCCATCCTAACGCAGTTAAGATAAAGGCGTGTCCGAACCAGTCTTCGACAACCCGCGGATCGCGTTGAACCGGATCTACACGCGCGGAGGCGATAAGGGCGAAACAGCTCTCGCGGGCGGCCAGCGCGTCCCGAAGGATGCACCGCGCATCGACGCCTACGGCACGGTCGATGAGCTGAACTCGTTTGTCGGGCTGGCGTGCGTGACTTGCGGCGATGAAGCGGCGCGGGAGCCGCGGCTCGGGAAACTGGTGGACATCTTGCTCCGCGTGCAGCACGAGCTGTTCAATCTCGGCTCCCAGCTCGCAACGCTGCCCAAAGATCTTCATCCCAAGCAAGCCCGCATCTCTTCCGCCGAAATCGAGCAGCTCGAGCGCGAAATCGACGCGATGAACGCCGAGCTTCCCGCACTGCGCAGTTTCGTGCTGCCGGGCGGGAGCAGGCTCAACGCCGAACTCCATGCGGCTCGCACCATCTGCCGCCGCGCGGAACGGCTAACCGTCGCGTTGGCCCGCGCGGAGGAAGTCGCACCGGAAGCGATCCGGTACCTCAATCGCTTGAGCGATGCGCTGTTCGTCTGGAGCCGCTGGGTCAACCACGTAATGGGCGTGCCGGAGGTGTTGTGGGATCCGAATCGAGCGGCCTCGGGAACCAGGGAATAAGGCCGGCTATCCCGCCGAGCCTGCGATTTCAGCCAGCGCTGCGAAGATGTCGGGATGCTCGAAAACAAACCCCGCCCGCTGTGCGGCGTCTGGAACGGCCCGCTGGCTTCCGAGCAATAGTTCCGACATTTCCCCCAACATGAGCCGCAAGGCGAACGCGGGAACCGGCAAAACCGCGGGGCGATGTACGGCCTGGGCCAATGCCTTTGTAAACTCCCGGTTCGTGGCCGGGAACGGCGAGGTCGCATTAAACGCTCCCCGCACCGTCGATTCCTTTAGCAGGAACTGGATCAACGCCATCAAATCGGCCATGTGGATCCAGGAAATCCACTGCTGTCCGCTGCCGAGCCGCCCGCCCAAGCCCAGACGAAACGGGGGCAGCATACGCGCCAATGCGCCGCCGCCTCTTCCCAGAACCATGCCGATGCGCAGGCGCGCGACCCGCACGCCCAGGGACTCGGCGGCCACCGCCTCTTCCTCCCAAGCCGCGGCGACGCGGCCCAGGAAATCGTGCGCCGGGGGTTCCGACTCCGTCAGGATGTCAGCGCCGCGCGAACCGTAATATCCCACCGCGGAGGCGCTGATCAGCACCTGAGGCGGCTGGGCGCGCATGCCTGCCACCAATTTTCGCGTGCCCTCCACGCGGCTGCGCTGGATTCTCTCGCGGGCCGCTGCTGTCCAACGCTGGGCTACGGGTTCTCCCGCCAAATGGACGACGGCATTTACCCCACTCGCGACGCCGGGCGCAGGATCGCCACGCAGGGAGACGGGCCGGACCGTATGGCCGGCCGCAGTCAGGCTTCGGACCGCCTCCCGGCCGATAAATCCGGAAGCTCCGGTTACGGCGACGATCATGATTTCGAGCGCCTCCTTGTGCGAAGTGCACCACTCGAGAACCTGCTCTACGTTCGATCATATCCTGTGGTCCCTCGGACGGGGCGGCCTCCCACACGTGCGAAGATAAGTCCAAGCGCATGCGCTGGACCAATCGCGCCAAAATTCTCTGGAGTTACTTGCGGGGCGCCGAGCGTGTGCCAGCGCTGCCGGTGGAGTATATCGTCGAAACCACGGCCAAGTGCAATCTTTATTGCCCGATGTGCCCGCGCGAAACGCACAGGCAACCCAAAGAGGACATGATCAGCGAGATTTTCGAGCGGCTGGTCCAGGGGGCGGCGCGGACGGGCGAGCACATGATGCTGATCGGCCTGGGTGAGCCGTTCATGGATCGCAAGATCTTCGACCGCATCGAGTACTGCGAAGAACACGGGATTGCCACTCTGCTCTCCACCAACGGCACGTTTCTGGACGAAGCCATGGCGAACCGGGTGCTCGAATCGCGCCTGCAACACATCACGCTCAGTTTCGACGGCGCTTCGAAGGAGACTTTCGAATACTACCGGAAAGGCGCTCGCTTCGAGAAAGTTCGCGACAATTTCGTTCGGTTCTGCCGCATGAAACACGCCCGCGGGTCCAAGCTGCAAATTGTGGTCCAGATGGTCCGGATGCCGGGAAACGCGCACGAAGTGGACGCATTCCGGAATTTCTGGAGTGGGATCGAAGGCGTGGATCAGGTTCGGATCAAAGAAGATGAAACCAATCTGGTGCAGCCCGAAAAATCCACGCGGGCCGCCCGCATCCAGCGGCGCTGCCATTACCTGTGGCGCGGCGCGATGTACGTGAAGCACGACGGGCGCGTCTATCCCTGCTGCCAGAGCTATGCGCTGGACGGCGAGCCGGTCGGCGATCTCCGGGAGCATCCGCTGGAGACGATTTTCAACTCGGATGAGATGCGCCGGCTTCGCCGTGCGCACTCCGGAGGGCGGGCGGCCGAAATCGATATGTGCGCCCGCTGCTCCACGCCCTTGCCGCATCCCTTGCTGGTCGCCGCGAGCCTTCTGGTGCACGGGAAACGGGTCCGGCGCATCATGCCGGCCGTCGAGCGCCTGATTTACAGCCGCAAACTGCCCCGGAACCTGCTTGCGCCCGCGGGAGGGCCGCTGGTCCAGATTCAGGCGCGCGGCGAAGATCCTCAAGAACGCACTGCCCGCGATTCCGCGTTATGATCGTATTGGTTTGTTGTATCTTTCGCCCGTGCGGGGCGCTTAGCGATTGTCCCGTGGGGCTTTTTGTTTGACTAGGAGCAGTTCCCCATGGAAAAACAAGCGCAAAACATACAAGAAGCATTCTTAAACAACGCGCGCAAGGACAAGACCTTCCTCACGATCTATCTGATGAGCGGGGTGAAGCTTTCAGGCAAGATCAAGAGCTTCGATAAGTACTCAGTTGTCCTGGAAACGAATAACCAGGAACAGCTTATTTTCAAGCACGCGATCTCGACAGTGGTGGTCGCACGGCCGTTCCATGCGCATTCCAGCGCCGCGGCCGGTTCCCATTCCGCTCCCGGAACGCCCGCCGAGCCGGCGGCTACTTAGTTTCGGATAAGAGTTTTGGAAGTCGCTCTTCTGGTTGGCCTGAAACTGAGCGGGCGAGCTGCGCGCTCGCCGAACGCCCGGGCCGCCAAAGAGCGGATCACACCCGAAGAATCCCTTGAGGAACTGGCTGTTCTGGCTGCCAGCGCTGGAGCCACAGTCGCCGAGCGATCGATTCAGACCCGTCCGCGCGCCGATGCCGCCACATTGATCGGCGCGGGTAAAGTGGACGAACTCAAGGCCCAGGTCCGTTTCCACGATGCGTCGGTGGTGATCTTCGATCAGGAGTTGACGCCCACCCAGCAGCGCAACCTGGAGCGCGCTCTGGACGTGAAGGTGCTCGACCGGACCCAGCTCATTCTCGACATCTTCGCGACTCGTGCTCGGACGCGCGAAGGAAAATTGCAGGTCGAGCTGGCGCAACTGAATTATCTGTTGCCCCGCTTAACCGGGCACGGCGCCGCGATGTCCCGGCTGGGCGGCGGCATCGGAACGCGCGGCCCTGGCGAAACCAAGCTGGAAACCGACCGCCGGCGGATTCACCAGCGGATTCAAGCGCTGGAACGCGCGCTGGAAAAAATTCGTGGCGGCCGCACCACCCAGCGGCAGCAGAGGCAAGCCGTTCCGTTGGCGACCCTGGCGCTCGTCGGCTACACGAATGCCGGAAAATCGACCCTGTTCAACCGGTTGACCGGATCCGGCGTTCTGGCCGACGCGAAGATGTTCGCCACGCTCGATCCGACGGTGCGGCACATCGTGCTCCCCTCCAAGCGGCACGTTCTGGTCAGCGATACTGTCGGATTTATTCGTAACCTTCCGACGACTCTTGTTAAAGCGTTCCGGGCCACACTCGAAGAAGTGGTGGAATCCGAGCTGCTGCTGCACGTGGTGGACGCCAGTTCGGCTTCCGCGGAACAGCAGACAGCCCACGTCCTCGCCACGTTGAACGAAATCGGCGCGGGAGAGACGCCGCAGATCCTGGTGCTGAACAAAACGGACCTGCTGCCCGGGAAACCGGATGCCGCGGCGCTCGCCCGCCGCATCCTGGGCGCGCCCGAGCATCAGCCGGCCGGGGCTGTGGCCATTTCGGCGCGCACGGGGGAAGGCCTGGACGATTTACTGAAGAAGATCGACCAGACTCTTGGTCTTGACCCGCTCGCGGAGTGCGCGTTCCGTTTCCCGATTGGCGAGGGCGGTCCGCTACACTTGCTCCACGAGCGCGCTCGAGTGCTTTCCACGCGCTACGATCACAAGTACTGCTACGTGAAGGCCGTGGCGCCCGCTTCCCTCCGCCGCAGATTGCGGAGATATGCGCGGGCGCACCGCCAAAAGGTATCATGAACATCGGATGAATCTGCCGAATCTACTGACGCTTCTGCGGATCTTTTTCGTCCCCCTGCTGGTGGCGGCGATCCTGGCGGAAGATTTCGGCATTCATTGGACGCGCTTTGTTCCCGTCTCGCGGGAGTTGTTCGCGCTGGGCATTTTCCTGACCGCCGCCGCAACGGATCTGATCGACGGCTACCTTGCCCGTCGCTGGAAACAAGTAACCACTGTCGGCACGCTGCTCGACCCGATCGCCGATAAGCTGCTGATCTCCGCCGCGCTGGTGTCCCTGGTGGCGATCCAGCGCGTTCCCGCCTGGATGGTGATTTTGATCATCGGCCGGGAATTCGCCGTGACCGGGCTGCGGTCCATCGCGGCATCTTCCGGCTATACGATCCGCGCGAGTGACCTGGGCAAAACCAAGATGGTCACCCAGGTAGCCGCCATTGCACTCGTCATCGGCGGCATTCGATGGCCGGACTTGGCGGAATACGGCCAGCTTGCGATGTGGGCGGTGGTGGTCTTCGGCTTTGTCTCCGCAGCGGCGTACTTCGCCAAGTTCTGGCGCAAGGTGGATGAGGGAGTCAAAGTCCGCCGCCGCAGGGAACTGCTGCGTCTCGAACGGCAGCAGAAACGGGCGCAGGCGCGGGCTGCGTCGGCGCGCAGCGAAGCCGCGGCGGAACAGTAAAAGTCAGCCCGATTATTGGGCAGCCTGGGCTGAGGCGCTCCCCGATTTCGCCTCCGGAAGTCTGCAGGCCCGCCAGGCATCGAACCCACCTGTCAGGTTCATCACTTGCTCGAATCCCGCCCCCTGGATCAGGCTGCACGCGATCGCGCTCCGGTATCCGCTTTTACAGTGGACGGCCACAGGACGATCGCGGTCCAGTTCTCCCAGCCTGGAGGCGAGCTGGTGGAGCGGCATCAGGCGCGCACCGTCGATATGCCCCTCGTCCCATTCGCCCGGACGGCGCACATCCACGATCTGAACTGCGCCGAGGGAAGACTGCTGCTGGAGTTGAGCCAGCTCCACAGCCGAAACTTGTCCCATCTGGGCGACGGGGCGTTTCGCGGCCGTCCAGCCCGCCATTCCATCACCCAGCGCACCGATGACCCGTTCGATGCCCACGCGCGCCAGGCGTATTCGGGACTGCTCCAGCGATTCGGGATCTTCCGCAACCAGCAGAATCGGCTGATCCAGACCCAGAAGCGTCGCGGCCCAGGCTGCGTACTGCCCCGACAGAGCGATATGCAGCGCCCCAGGAATGTGACCGGCAAAGAATTGCTGGGTGGCGCGGGTATCCAGAACGACAGCGCCGTTCTGGTGGAGTTCGGCGAACTGCCCGGCCGGGAGCCGTGCAAGCGGCGGCAGTTCGGCGACTGGAGGCGCGCCGATGCGGTTCAACTCGGCATCCCGGGCGAAATAGCCGGGGCGCTCGGGTTGATCGGCGGTCACCAAGCGGACGAATTCTTCTTTGGTGCGCGGCCGCAAAGCGTAATTCAGCGCGCGCTCCTTTCCGATCGTGGACTGCCGCTCGTTGCGCATCTGTTTCCCGCACAGAGACCCGGCGCCGTGAGCCGGATAGACCTCAACATCGTCGCCCAGCGGAAGCAGCTTATGATGCAGGGAATCGAACAGCATCCCGGCGAGTTCCTGGGGAGTCAGGTTGGGAGCGAGATCCGGCCGCCCGACATCGCCGATGAAGAGCGTGTCTCCGGTAAGCACGGCGAAAGGCTTCGACCCGCGATCCAGATCTGTGACCGCAATCGAAACGCTCTCCACGGTGTGCCCGGGAGTTTCCAAAAACCGAAGCGCCAGGCGGCCAAACGAAATCTCATCGCCGTCGCGCACCGGAACGTGGGGAAACCGGGCTGCCGCTAAAGCGCCCAGGTATATCTTTGCGGAGGTTCGCTCGGCCAGTTCCCGATGCCCGCTCACGAAATCCGCATGGAGGTGCGTTTCGATAATGTGCTCGATTTTCAGCCCTTGTGCGCGGGCTTCGTCCAGATAAATCCCGACGTCGCGCTGGGGATCGACGACGCAAGCCACTCCCTCCGAGCCAAGCATGTAGGAGGCGTGCGAAAGGCAGGTGAGGTAGAACTGCTGAAAATACACCGTGCTCCCCTCCGCTCTTAGCTTGGCAGATATTGGAGCAACGTGGAATAGAACGACTTCACAAAATCGGTGGCCGTGGCCTGAGATCGCTCTTCGTCGCGATTGACGATCGGAACGATCACCCGCACCAGTGCGGTATCGGTGCGATTGTACCGGATCGCGTCCGCCATCACCCAAAATTTGGCTTTGTATTCGTTTGCGACGGCGCGGTCGCGCGATTGATACCAGTACAGAACGAGTTCCCGGTCGCTGCCAAAGGCGACCACGTACCGGTTGACCGAAATAGGAGCCGCGCGGCCCACGTCGATCCCGATTTCTCCCGAAGAAAGGGGGACCCAGCCGGAGCCAGGAAGGCAGTTCTTCGGCGAGTGGGGGGCCTTCCCGGTACGTTGCGATCGGAACGCCGCCACGAACAGGCTCGCAGCGCCGCGTCCGGTCCTGGCGCAATCCGGTACGGCGGAATTGCAATAAACTCCGTTCAAAATATCGTCCGCCTTCAGAACATCCAGCACGTCCTGCTCGATTACACCGGTCTGGGCCAGCGTCCAGGAGCCGAAGACAGAAGGCATGGTGTTCAAGGGACGGCTGGGTGGAATGAACTCGGGGCGGACAGCGCTATAAAGCAAAGCGGCCTGAATCACCAAAAGCGCGGTGACGATGCGGGCCGCGGACGATTTCAGAAACTTAAGCAAAGCTTTGCTCCTGGGGGCGGCGCGAAGCCGGCCGCAAACGGCGGTAGATCCAGCTCAAGAGTTGATGGACAATCACCAGCATCGCCAAGGCGACGATGAAAATGACCCACCCCTCTGCTTCGTGGAAGAATCCTTCGGCCAGGGCTGGATCGATTTCGCTAAACACCCCGGTCAGCGTAACCCGGGCAGAGTTGGCAATGATGGCGATCGGAACGGTGGCCACCAGCAGCACCCAGCGCATCCAGACCTTGCGGTCGAAGAAATAGGCGTAGACCAAAGAGAGAAAGGACAGCGAGAGGAGGCTGCGGATGCCGCTGCAAGCCTCGGCCACCGAAAGCTTCTGGCTCGGCAACTCCAAAATGTTCCCATCGCGCAAGACGGGGATGTTCAGGATTTCCAGGGATTTTTCAGCGACTGCGCTGGCGAACAACTGTAGCGGGAAGGTGATCTGGTTGTAGACCACCGTTGGAAACGGAATCATGAACGGCAGCAGCAGCAGCGGAAACGCCAATTGGCGTACCAGACCCGTCCCGCCCAAAATGAGCAGCACGCCCAAAAGCGAGACCAGGAAGGCCGTCCGTTGCAGAAACAGCTCCGCGCCGAGCATTCCCAAGTAGGCCTGGCACGCCGCCCAAACCAGCACTCCAATGCCCCACCAAGCCGGTCTCCATTCCATGCCGAGCAACTTCTCGCGCCTGGTCCAGGCGACATAGACGGCCACCAGGGGGACGAAAAACCCGTGGCTCACATCGTCATCCGTGCTCCACTGCATCACCAGCCGGTTCAGAATGGGAAAATAGGCGGCAAGCAGCAGGATGCCGAACCAGGCGACCGCAACCCAGGATATTCTCCGGGCTTTTGCGGGAACTTGTTCCGGCAATTTGTCCGCGAGGCTGGCCATACGAACTGACAGCTACAGCATACCGCGCGACGGGGGACGAGGAACATCCCCACCGACCCAGTACCATGTGGCAGGGTCACATTACTCGAGGACGCCAGGGCGACTATTGCACTGGGGCGGGCGGAGTGCCGTTCTCGGTTTTGATGCGCTGCACGCTGCGGTTTACCAGCCGGCGAGGATCCAGCAGATGCTGCGGGCGGAAGCTCCGTTGGGACCAGCGGCAGCCCTCGGCGAACTCAATCCCGAGAAAATAGCCGATCTCACGGAATACGCAATATTTCACTTTTCCACTCAATTCGCCATTGGGGTAGGAGATGTGGAGTGCCGTGCCCAACGGCACGGGCCGGTCCACTTGCAAGCAGGCTCCGGACAAGGAAATGTCTTCCAGATTCGCGACACCGCGGCGCGTCCGGCCGTTCGGGTCCTTCCACTGGATATCCACCAGATCGGCGCACAGCATTCTCGGCTCAACTCGGCGATCCAACATAATCTACTGGTGCTATCGGACAGCGCGGTGTGGTCGATTAGCGTTCCCGGGTAAGGAAAATCGCCTTATCACCCGTCTGACCGAACCCCTTAGGGTCTTGGTCGATTGGTACCATGGCTGAGCGGGATTTGGCAAACGACGGGATTTGGCAAATGAAGGCGGAACTTGCCGCGGAGTCCTCGGACCTGTGGGGGAGGCTTGGCTTCCAGAAAATCGGCGGGGCCAAGGTTGCCCTGGTGTATTCCCTTCTGCTTGGTACATTCGGAGTTTTCCTTCCCTGGCTCAAGGGTCGGGATTTTCTTGATTCGGTTATGCTCGGGGCTTATGCCTCGCTGGGCGTAGTATTCGCCGCGCCCGCTGCCGCGGCCGAATTCGGTCCTGCGCTGAGCACGCCGAGAGTGTTCGCCCGGGTGGCGGTCTCGGTTGTTTACGGAGAGCTGATGGCGGGAGCGATATTGCTGCTGGGGCTGGCCACCGTCTTTCTATCACGGTGGGGCCGGATCGTCGTAGGTCCGGACTTGCGCTCGCTGGGAGAATGCGCCCTGCTGGGAATCAGCTTGTCTCTGGCGATTTGCGCGGCGGCTAGCTGGATTTCGCTCCGATTTTCGCCCAGCGCCTCAAAGGCATCGATCCGGCTGATGTTTCTCGTTTTGCTGGCGGCCTTTTATCTCCGTCCCGGATGGCTTCCCACCATCGCACTGCGCGGCGCGCTCCTTGCTCTGCTCATCTCCGTCGCGTTCCTGTTTGCGCTGGCAGCGGCCGGCCGGAGGAAACAGTCATGAATGGCGTGGCCGTTCCCGACAAGCAAGGATTGCTTCTGCGGGTGGGCCTCTATGTCCTGCTGGCCTGGATGGGCCTGCTGGTGTTTCCGGGCCTCTTGCTGCCTGTGGGCGGCATCCTGGTGGCCTCGGCGATTTCCACTTTCGCGGCCGCGGCGGTGGCAAACGCCGTAGTGGTGCGCGTCTATGAGCGGGGCCGGTTGGCCGACGTTGGCCTCGCCGCGAGGCCGTCATCCGGACGCGAATTCCTGATCGGCTTGGCTGGGGGAGCAGGAGGGGTCTTGTGCGTGGTTTTGATTCCGGTGACGCTGCGCATGGCCGATTTCCAGCCAGCGCCGGCAAGGGTCGAGCATCCCTGGGCCGCGTTCGCCTTCAGCGGCGTTGCAATTTTCTTCGGCGCCATGGGCGAGGAGTTGCTGTTCCGGGGGTATGCGTTTCAGTTGTTGATCCGCGCTCTGGGTCCCTTTTCGACAATCCTGCCCACCAGCGTCATCTTCGGGCTGATGCATTCCTGGAATCCGAACGCCACGGGAATGGGGATCGTCAACACAGCGGCTTGGGGAATCCTGTTGGGATACGCGGTCTGGCGCACGGGAGCGTTGTGGCTGCCGATCGGACTTCATTTCGGATGGAATCTTGCGCTTCCGCTGCTGGGAAGCAATCTCAGCGGGTTTACAATGGGGGTGACCGGGTACGCTCTTCAATGGCGCGTGGGCGTGCTCTGGAGCGGCGGCGGATATGGCGTGGAAGGCAGCCTGCTCACGACGATCATCGTGGTGGGCTTGTTTTTCGCGCTTCGAAAGCTGATTCCGCAGGCGGAAGTGATCGAGCCAGAAGGAACGGAGCGATGACATGGCTGTTTCGCACATACCTCCGCGCGTATTAATCGCATTTCTCGCCGTAGCCAGCATTCAGGGCGACACGAAAAAATTGAGCCTGGACCAGCGCGTGGAGCTGGTGCGCGGGTTGTCCGCCGAGTACGCGACGGTCAAAATCATGCTGCCGGTATCCCGCAAAGCTCTTCCCATGGACGAAAACGGCACTTGGGATAAGAAAGTGTGGGAGCAGGCCATCCGCAAGGACGGTCCGGCCGCGCGGCCGGGCGACATGGTGCAAGTCACCAAGGTTGACGTGGACGATGACGCGATCACCATCCAGTTGAACGACGGCTTCAAGAAAAAGGGTTCGTGGCGGGATCGCGTGCAGATCAGCATGGGAGGCCCCATCGCGACTACCTCGGGGCCCGATTACGGGCCCGGTTACGGTGCGCCGCCTAAGAAAGGAACCTCGATCGTGCTCAAGTTCAGGGATTCGATCGGCGACGTGACTTCCGCGCAGGTCAAGAAAATGCTCGCTTCCGTGCTGGATTTCGAGAAGCACAGCGCCTCGGAAAACTATCTCGAGACGCTGCCCCCGGAGATCCAACAAGCGGTCAAGGACAAGAAGGCGGTCGAGGGGATGGACGCGGACGCGGTCATCCTGGCCCTGGGCCGGCCGCTGCGCAAGATCCGCGAAACCAAGAACGATATCGAGGAAGAAACCTGGCAGTACGGCGAGCCGCCCGGACGCGTCACGCTGGTGACGTTCGCCGAATCGAAGGTAATCCGGGTGCGCGACACTTACGCCCAAATGGGCGGGAGCGTGGCCCAAATTCCCGGCCCGGACCGCTGATTCCGCTCCTTCTAGGAGACTCCGCGGGAAGACTTTGCTAAGATGGGCACCGCGACTTTATGAGCGCCCCGACCCACGCAGCAACCCCCATCAGCATCGAACGAGACCTGCTCGGCGATTTCGTTCACGTCGTGGAAGAGGCCGCCATCGCCTCCACTCGCACCATGGGCCAGGGCGACGCCAAGGCCTCCGATCAGGCTGCCGTGCAGGCGATGCGGGAGGCTTTCGAGGGGATTGCGATGGCCGGCAACATCGTGATCGGCGAAGGCGAGCGCGACAAGGCCCCCATGCTGTATATCGGCGAGGCGGTGGGCGCAAAGGCTCCCGACGGGATCCAGTATCCGCGCGTGGACATCGCCGTCGATCCGCTCGAAGGCACAAATCTCTGCGCCACCGGAACCCCCAATTCAATTTGCGTCCTGGCCGCTTCCGAGCCGGGCGGCCTTCTGCACGCTCCGGACTGTTACATGGAGAAGATTATTGCGGGACCGGCGTGCCGCGACGCGCTGGATATCGACGCGCCGGTGAAATACAACTTGAAAGCCATCGCGCATTGCCTGGACCGGCAAGTGAAAGATCTGGTGATCATGGTGCTCGACCGTCCCCGGCACCAGGATCTGATCGCACAGATTCGCTCTACCGGTGCGCGGATTCGCCTGATCCCGGACGGCGATCTTTCCGCGGGAATCGCAGCGGCCGTGCGGGGAGCGGGTGTCCACGCGGTCATGGGAACCGGCGGCGCGCCCGAAGGCGTTCTCACCGCGGCGGCGCTGCGCTGCCTTTCCGGGGAGATGGTCGCCCGGCTGGTTGTCAACACCAAGGAACTGGAAGCCCGCGTGGAGCGCATGGGAATCAGCAATTCCAAGCGCGTTTACACGGCGCGCGATCTCGCGCCCGGCAATCAGATCATCTTTGCGGCCTGTGGCGTCACCGATGGAGCCCTGCTGCACGGCGTCCGGTTCTTCGGCGATGGGTGCCGCACCCACACGCTGGCGATGACCTTCGCATCGCGACAAGTGCGCTTCGTCGATACGGTGCACATGTTCCGCGAGCCCGGGAACCGCGGCGTGCGCTTGTACTAGTTCCGCCGTCCCATCGCTTCCGGCCTCAGTACTATGAGTTGGTACCTCACGCGTACAGTGCCACTTTGCGGCTTGGGCGTGCAGAATTAGTCTGTGATGGAGCGCTCGGACTTCCGCCAGTGGGCGGCCAAGGATGTGGCGCGGCTGCTGGCGTTACTGGAGGCCGAGCTCGGCTACTACCGGGAAATCGCGGCGGCGCTGCCCATTCCTCTTGCCGTTCTGTCCAGGGATCGCTCCGTCGTGTGGACGAACCGGGCCTTTCGAAGGCGGTTCGGAACCCGGACTGAGAACCTGCCGTCTTCGGGCGTCACCGAGATTCCGATGCGCGCCTGGCACGATGAGGATGAAACCGAAATTCTGCTGGTGGTAGACGAGCGGGCGCGTCCGGCTGCCTGGCCGGCAAGAATTGGCGTCCCCGCCGACCTGCCGGCGATCTTCTGGCGCGCGGATGCGGCCACGCTCGAGTTCCGGTCCGTGGAAGGCGCCGCCGAAGAAATCTTCGGCCATGCAGCGTCGCACTGGATCAGCAATAGGGGCTTCTTCGAAGAGAGAATCCATCCGGACGATCGCGCGGCGGTCATGGGCGTTTATCGCAGAGCATTGAGCTTGGGCGGGGAGGCCAGCGCCGAGTACCGGATCGCAGAAGAAGGCAAGACCGTGTGGTGCCGCGAAACGATCCGAGTCGCAGGCGCCTCGGTCGTCGGCGTTGTTACGGATATCACGGAACGCAAGCAGCTCGAGCAGCAGCTTCTCTCGGCGGGCCGGTTTGAGGCGCTGCACGCCTTTGCCGGACGGATTGCTCATGACCTGAACAATCCTCTGATGGTCGTCACCGGATACGCCGAAGAGTTGATGCAGGGCCTGAAAGCCGGCGATCCCCTGCGGGACGAAGCCGGTGAAATTCTCCAGGCTGCCCGCCGCATCGGGACGCTTGCCGCACAACTGGCGGAATTCGCCCGCCCGCACGGCAGACCCGCGTCGCGCGTGAACCTGCGGGACGCCGTCCTGAATCAGCGAACGAAAATCACCGCCGCCGCTGGAGAGAATACCGCCGTCGAGCTGACTGCCAGCCGCGCGGAAATTTCCGCGATGGCGGATCCGGAGCAACTCGGGGACGTGCTCGCGGCTGTCATTGCGGGGGTGAGGGACAGCGCGCGGGACCGCACCAACGTCACGATCGCCTGGGATGTGGAGTTTGTGAGGGAGCGTCTGTCGCCTACGGCTCTGCCTCCCGGCGCGTACGCCCGGATCACCGTGCGTGATAACGGGCGCGGTCTGGATGTGCAGCAAGCGGCGGCCGTGTTCGATGCGGCGCTCAGCAAGACCGCCGAAACTGCCCCGGCCGGGCTGGCTCTGGCGCGAGCCTATAGCACGGTTCACGAGTGGGGCGGCGATATCGCGTTTTCGAGCCAGCCGGGCCAGGGTTCCACGTTTACGATTTATCTGCCCCAGGCCGAGACCGAACCGGCCGCGCAGGCGCCGGCGCCACCGCCGGAGTCCGCCCGCGGATCCAGGCAGGCTACCATCCTGGTGGTGGACGACGAGACCGGCATTCGGGAACTGATCCGGAAAATCCTGCGGCGCCAGCGCTATCGTGTCTTGGAAGCCGCCAGCGCGGAGGAAGCTTTGGCGGCCACGCCAGGCGAAACGATCGATCTGCTCATCACCGATGTCATGCTTCCGGGAATCCAGGGACCGGAACTTGCCCGGCGCATGCGGCAGATGGCGCCAACTCTCAAAACGCTCTTCATGTCCGGATACACGGGGCAGGAACGGATTCCTGCCGGCGCGCCGTTCCTGGCGAAACCGTTTACGCTGGCCGCGCTGCTCGAGAAAGTCCGGGAAGCGCTCGGCTAGAAGCGTGACCGCGCGCAGCGCGCTAGCGGATATGCACCGTTGGGGTCACCGACATGCCAGGCCGCAGCATCAAATCGCTGTTTTGGCCCTTATCGAGCCCGATGATCACGGGGATACGCTGGACGACTTTGACGTAGTTGCCGGTCGCGTTCTCGGGCGGAAGCAGGCTGAAGCGCGCTCCGCTGGCTCCCGCCAGACTTTCGACGTGACCGCTATAGCGGCGGCCGTTGGCGTCCACCTCGATGTCCGCAGACTGGCCGACCTTCATGTCCTTAAGCTGCGTTTCTTTGAAGTTGGCGACAACCCAGACGTGGTTCAGATCGACAATCGCCATCAGGAGCTGCCCGGGTTCGACGTACTGGCCGACCTCGACGGCGCGCCGCGCGACGATTCCCGTTGCGGGCGACTTGATGGTGGTGTATTTCAGATTTAGCTCGGCTTGCTCCACCTCGGCCCGCTTCTGCGCAACCTTCGCGGTAGCGGCCTGTACGCGCGCTTCCGAGGATTTCACCTGTTGCGGGCCGGTCATCGCGCCTTCGACGGCCGCATCGGCCTGACTCAGCCGCGCGCGGGCCTGTTCCACGCTTTTTTCCGCAGCGAGAACGTTCTGTTGCGCTTCGGTGACGGATGCCTTCTGCGCATCGACGCTGGCGCGCGCGGCCTCCGCGTCGGCGAGGGCCTGCTCGTATTGCTGGCGGGGAATATCGTCGCGAGCGATCAGGACCTTGTAGCGCTCGACGTCCTGCGCAGCTTTGGTTGCGTTCGCTTCCGCAACTCGCACGTTGGCTTCGGCGCTTTTCAGGCGGGCCTGGGCGGCTCCCAGGGTCTGCTCGGCCCAGCTCACCTGCATCGCGGCGTCCTGGCGCGAGGATCGCGCTCCGCTGAGCGTGCTGGCTGTGGAAACCGACGTTACCGGAACCTCCGTGCGGGCGCTGGCGAGCGTGGCTTCTGCGTCGGCGAGCTCGGCCCGCGCCTTATCGAGCGCGACCTCAAAGTCCCGCGGATCTAATTGAACCAGAATGTCTTCCGCCTTCACGGAGGCCTGGTCCTGGACCGTCACCTGAATCACATGGCCGCTCACGCGGGGGCTCAGAGGGAAGATAGATCCGTCGATTTGCGCGTCGTCAGTGGTTTCGATGCGCGAGTAGTGCTGCCAGGTAACGTAACCCCCTGTTGCCAGACCCGCTAAGACTAGTAGGGCGACCACCCACTTCAGGACTCTCATTTGCTGTTCTTTCCAGAGTAGCTTACCGTTATTGGATGCTCTGAGCCGGGGACCGGGCTCAGCTCGGCGCTCGGCCGTATTTTCGCGTTCGTTTCACGCATTCGAACGCCGGGCGTGTACGCTTAGAAGAAGTGACTGCGTACGCCGCGTTTTCCTCGCGGGCATTCCGATTTCAACTGGTTGGAACCACGCTTTCCATGTTCGCGCAGCAGATGCTGGCGACCGTGGTGGGTTGGGATCTATATCTGACGACTCGTTCGGCGGTCGTGCTGGGCAACGTCGGACTGGTGCAGATTATCCCAGTTTTGCTGTTTACCTTCGCGGCCGGACACGTGGCCGACCGCTACAATCGCAGCCGCACTGCGATGGTGACGCAGGTCGCCCAGGCGCTGGTCGCATTCGCTTTGGCGGCTGCCACCCACGGCCGGGGCGTGGCCCTGATTTACACAAGCCTGTTTCTGACCGCCACCGCGCGTGCGTTTCAATGGCCCGCGACTTCGGCCATGTTGCCGCAGACGGTCCCGCCGGAACACCTCACTCAGGCGATCTCTTGGAGCGGATCGGCGCGCGAGATGGCGAACATGGGCGGACCGGCACTGGCAGGGGCCCTGATTGCGGCCTTCGGTAGCGAGTCGGTCTATATCGTTCAGGCGGTTTGCTGCGTCGTTTCAGCCGTTTGCTTCGGAGCTATGAAAGTGCCCGACCGCGCCGAGCACGAAAAGCCGGAAATCGGCTGGAAGGCGGTGGCCGAAGGCTTGCGGTTCGTATGGCAGGAGAAGCTCATCTTGTCCGCGATGAGCCTGGATCTGCTGGCGGTGTTTTTCGGGGGCGCGGTGGCGATCCTGCCGATTTACGCCGAGGATATCCTGCACACGGGCGCCACCGGGCTGGGCTGGCTGCGGGCGGCTCCCGCGATCGGCGCCGGCCTCACCTCGATTTGGATTGCGCATCGTCCGTCCTTCCGGAACGCGGGAATGGCCTTGCTGCTTTCCGTTGCAGCTTTCGGGGCGGCGACCATCGGGTTTGGCGTATCCACGTTGCCCTGGGTATCGTTCTGGATGCTATTCCTGACCGGCGCGTTCGACAGCGTGAGCGTGGTCCTGCGGATTTCGCTGGTGCAATCGAGGACTCCAGACAAATTGCGGGGGCGCGTATCGGCGGTGAACGGGCTGTTTATCGCGGCATCGAACCAGTGGGGCGCGGTGGAATCGGGTTTGGCGGCGGCGCTGATGGGGACCGTGCCATCCGTGGTGTTCGGAGGCGCTGCAACGATCGTCGTGGTCGCCGCGGTCGGGGCCTTGTCGGCGAGCATGCGGAGATGGAAGAACGCGTGAGCAGAGCTCAGAGATGCGCCAGCCAGACGTCGACCACCGCGCAGCGCTTCTCTTCGCGGACCACTCGGAGCGCCTCCGCGATGGCGGGCTCCACGTCATCGACGCTCTTGACAATACGCGCGAACGCGCCGCCCGCGGCGGCCGCGATGCCGGAATAGTCGGGCGGCGGATCGAACGCGACGTCGATATCCTGAGCCTGGCTCGCATAGCCGTGCGGGTGCACGGCGAGCATCGAAAATTTTGGCGCGCGCCAGCCGCGATTGTTGTAGATCACGGTCAGAAACGGCGTCTGGTATTTCCTGGCCATCCAGTGCACGGTGGAGGGAATCGAAAACATGTATGATCCGTCGCCGGTCAGGCAAACCACGGTCTTCTCCGGATAGGCCAGCTTCATCCCGACCGATGCGCCGCCGTTCCAGCCGAGCGAGCTCGCGCCGCTGGTGAAGCGGGTTCCGGGCCTGGTGCGGCAGGTGTGGTTGTTAATCGCCGAGTAGTTTGTGACGCCCTCGTTGACGATCACCGTGTCCTGGTCGATGTGGCGCCGCACGCAGGCGGTCAGGTACTCGGCTGTAATGACGTCCTGCGGTTTCTGCTCTTTGCGCGCCAGTTCCTGGGCCAGCGCTTCGTGCTGCTGGCGATAGTGTGCTTTGCGCTCCTCCACCGCCTTGGAATCGATCTTGAGGGCATCGAGCCGGGTATGGATCTGCCGCAATGCGGTCAAACAATCCGCGCGGAACACCTGGGTGGCGGGAATGTACCACAGCGGCGTGCGCTCCTTGAGCGGATCGATATCGATGTGGCAGACTGTTGCCGCCGGGGACGGTTTATTGAACGCGGGAATCCAGGGAACATCGCTATCCAGCACCAGCACCAGGTCCGCTTCCGCCAGCGAGGGATTCTGCACGTGCTCGTTCCCTTGCTGCCCGACGTAGCAGGAGTGATCCGAGGGGAAATTCAAGCAGCTCGGGACCGATTCAAGCACTCCCGCGCCCAGCCGGTCCGCCAGGCGCACGAGCTCCAAAACTGCTTCCGGCTTGCGGCCGAGGTAACTGGTGACCACCAGCGGCCGCTTCGCCGCGAGCAGGCCGCCGGCCACTGCATCCAACCCGGTTTCCGGCAGGGGCAGCGGCGCGATCGGAGTCCACTGTGCGCGGTCCACCACAGCGGGCTCAATTTCCTCCTCGAACACCTCGCGCGCGGCCATAAGGTACGTGGGTCCCTGAGGATCGCTGGAAGCGATCTGAAGAGCGCGGTAAACGAGCTGTTTGATGTTCCGGCCCGTGCGCAACTCGTTTTCGTATTTCATATAGCCGCGGACAATGCCCCGTTGATCGGGCACGTCCTGGAGCCAGTGAATGAATTCGTTGCGGCTGCCCTTGAGCTCGCCCTCCTGGGTATGCGGTGAGGCCCCCGCGAAAATCAGAACCGGGACGCGGCATTTGGCGACATTATGAACCGCCCCGGCCAAAGCCTGGGTGCCGCAGTCGACGTGAATCAGCACAGCCTGCGGCCGTCCAGAGATCTGCGTGAACCCCTGGGCGCAGGTCAGCGCGACCATTTCATTCGGGCAGGTGATGATCTTCGGTACGGGCTTGCCAGTGGCCCGCGCATGAGCTACGGCTTCGACGATTCCGGGGTGATCGCTGCCGAGATTGACAAATAAGTGCGAAATGCCGGCGTCTACCAGGGCTTCGATCAGAGCGCTCGCGCCGGTATACGGGGACGGCTGGGGGTGGGGACTCAATTTCGGAGACGGCACGCCTCAAATCTCGCACGAAGCGTGAAGAAATGTAAAGGCGGCCCGGGGACGCATGTTGTGAAAAAAACTTGCACCGGTACATTGCATGGGGCATAGTAAAATTAGCGTGCCTGCGGGCATCGGAAGCGCGCTAACAAAGTATGGGCTTGGGCCACCGATGGCAGATCAAAGGCTGTTCCTCACCGAACTGCTCGGCCTCAAGGTCTTCGACCTTAAGGGGCGCACTCTCGGTGTGGTCAAAGACGCTGCGATCGTGCCCCTGCTCGACCCCGTCCGCGTCGATCGTTATCTGATCGGCAGCGGCGCCGCCTGGCTCACCGTCCGCCATGACCAGGTCCGCTCGATTTCCCTCGATGGCATTCACCTCCGCGATGAAATCCTAACTCCGTACCATTCGGACGAATATATGCTGCGGATGGTCCGGGATCTACTGGACCAGCAGATCATCGACGCGCAGGGCCGCAAAGTGGTCCGCGTGACGGATTTGACGTTCGAGGTTCACGCCGAAGATGGCGGGGAGGTTTTGTGGGTCCTGGACGTCGATATCGGGCTCCGGGCCATCTTCCGCAGGCTGGTGCAGGGGTTTTTGCCGCGGAGTTGGATTCGTAAATTGCAGGTAGGGATTCCGCCGCACTCGATTCGCTGGGAGTTCTGCAACATCCTGGAGCCCGATCCTCAGCGGCGGCTGAGGTTGAACATTTCCAACCGGCTGCTGGAAGACATGCATCCGGCGGATCTGGCCGATATCGTCGAGGATCTCTCGCCGGAGCATCGCGAGGCCATCTTTGAGAATATCGACAGCGAAGTGGCGGCCGACGCTTTATCAGAGGTCGATCCGAATATTCAGGCGAGCATCCTGGAATCGCTCGAAGCCGAAAAGGCCGCGGAAATCGTGGAAGAAATGGCTCCGGACGAGGCCGCGGACGTCCTTTCTGAACTCGAGCAGGAGACGACTGAGGAGATTCTCGAGGAGATGGAGCACGAACCCAAGGAAGAGGTTCGTGAGTTGCTCGAGTTCAAGGAAGATTCCGCCGGCGGCATGATGAACACCGAGTACGTCGCGCTTCCAGAAACCGCTACCGTTGCGGATGCGGTTCAGGCGCTCAAAAGCAGCGAAAAGCTGATGGAGACGCTGAATACTCTGTTTTTGGTCGACGGAGACGAGAAGCTGGCCGGCGCAGTCCCTTTAGCCCGGCTTTTCCTTCACGATGGCGGCACCCATTTACGCTCCCTGGCGATCGAGACACTGATCGAGGTGCCGCTCGACGAGCACAGGGACCGGATCACCGAGTTGTTCGACAAGTACAACCTGCTGGCGCTCCCGGTCGTGGACCAGGACCGGAAACTCGCGGGCGTGATCACCGCCGACGACATCATCTCCGTGTTGCGGGAGAAATAACCATGGAGCCTCCCGGACGTGTGGAAACGATTTCGGTATCACATCGCGGTGTTCTTCGCCGTCATCGGGCCGGGTTTCATTACGGCCATGGTGGACAACGACGCCGGCGGCATCCTTACCTATTCCCAGGCGGGAGCGCGGTGGGGATACCTGCCGCTGTGGACGCTTCTACCCATTACTGTGCTGCTGATCGTCACGCAGGAAATGTGCTCGCGCATGGGCGCGGTCACGGGTAAGGGCCTCTCCGACTTAATTCGCGAAGAGTTCGGCCTGCGCACCACCTTCTTGGTGATGACGGTGCTGGTTTTGGCAAACCTGACCAATATGATCGCCGACTTCGCGGGAATCGCCGGTTCTTTGGAGATTTTCAGCGTTCCCCGATACATCACGGTTCCGCTCGGCGCGCTGGCCGTGTGGCTTCTGGTAGTAAAGGGGACTTACGAATCGGTGGAGAAGATTTTCCTTTTTGCCTGCGTAGTCTACGTAGCCTACATCGTATCCGCGGTTCTGGTGAAGCCCAACTGGAAGGAAGCGGCGATCTACAGCGTCCGCCCCGTACTGATGCTGCAAGGCTCGTATCTGTACATGCTGATCGGCATGGTCGGAACCTCGATCGCGCCATGGATGCAGTTCTATCTACAGGCGGCTGTGGTCGAAAAGGGGATCACCGCGAAAGAATACAAGGAATCACGCATCGAGGTCGTCGTGGGCTGCATCGCGATGACGATCATCGCATTTTTCATTGTGGTCGCGTGCGCGGGAACGATTTATGCCGAGCAGCCTCGGGACTTGCTCACTCCCCGAGACGCAGCCGAGGGCTTGCGTCCCTTCGGCCCGTACGCCTATTTGCTGTTTGCCGCGGGCCTGTTCAACGCGTCGCTGTTCGCCGCCTGTATCCTTCCGCTTTCCACGGCCTATTCGGTCTGCGAGGGGATGGGATTTGAATCTGGCGTGAACCGCCGTTTTCGGGAGGCGCCGATTTTTTACTGGCTGTTCACGTCCTTGATCGTAGTCGGCGGCGGCGTGGTTATCTGGCCGCGATTCCCGCTGGTGAAGATGATCCTGTTTTCACAGGTGATCAACGGAGCGCTGCTGCCGTTCATCCTGATCTTCATGGTTCTGCTGATCAATAAGCGCAAACTGATGCACGAGTGGGTGAATTCCCGATTCTACAACTTTGTAGCATGGGCTTCGGTCGCGTTCATGATCGGGTTGACGATGGCGCTGGTGGCGCTCTCGATTCAAGATTTGACGCGGGGAGCCTAGCTCTCCGTCACGAGAGCTGAATGTCAGCCCCTATGACAAAAGCAACGGGCCAACCCCTTCCGTTCAATCGTCCGCGGCGCGCGCGCCGGTTTGGATGGAGGCTGGTCCTGTACCGGCTCACCGCGGTCTTTGCGCTACTTGGCCCCGGATTCGTGACCGCGAACGTCGATAACGATCCCGGCGGCATCTTGACCTACTCGCAAGCGGGCGCAAAGTACGGGTACGCTCTGCTTTGGACGCTGATTCCAACCACCATCGCCCTGATCGTCGTCCAGGAAATGGCGGCCCGGATGGGTGTCGTCACGGGCAAAGGACTGTCCGATCTCATCCGCGAAGAGTTCGGTCTGAGGCTCACCTTTTTCACTATGGTGGTCCTCAGTCTGGCTGACCTCGGAAACATTTTCGCCGAATTTGCAGGGATCGCTTCCGGCATGGGGATCTTCGGCGTCACGAAGTATATCTCCGTTCCCGTGGGGGCGGCGTTGGTCTGGTATGTCATCGTGAAAGGATCCTATAAGCCGGTCGAACGCCTGCTGATTCTGTTTTCGCTGATTTACTTCAGCTATCCTGTATCAGCCTTCTTCGCGCATCCAGACTGGCGCCTGGCCTTGCGAAGCACGTTCGTTCCGGAGCTCCGCGCGGATCCCCAATACATCACGATGATCGTAGGTCTGATCGGGACCACCATCACGCCGTGGATGCAGTTCTACTTACAAGCATCGATTGTCGAGAAAGGCGTCTCCAGGCAGGACTACCGCCTGGCCCGCTGGGACGTAGTCTTAGGCTGCGTGACCACCGATGTGATTGCGTTTTTCATCGTGGTTGCATGTGCCGCGACCATCCATCTGAACGGCGGCGGAGAGATGACGGATGCCGCCGAAGCCGCTGTCGCTCTTCGCCCATTCGCGGGTCCATTCGCGAGCCTGTTGTTCGGTCTCGGCCTGGTCAATGCGTCCGTGCTCTCGGCAGCGATCCTGCCTTTGGCTACGTCTTACAACGTGTGCGAGGGCCTGGGATTCGAGGCTGGCGTCGATAAAAGGTTTTCCGAAGCACGAATTTTTTATTCTCTTTATACCCTGCTGATCGTCCTCGGCGCGGGGGTTGTCTTGATCCCGGGATTACCTTTGTTACGCCTGATTCTTCTATCCCAGGTCGCTAACGGAGTCTTGCTTCCATTCGTCCTGGTATTCATGCTGAAACTTGTGAACCGTCACGAGCTGATGGGGAACATGCGCAATAAGGCATGGGCCAACTTCATCGCCTGGTCAACGAGCCTGACGATGATCGCACTGACGGCCGTAATGCTGTGGGATGCGTTCTTCGGCAGGGGCTGAATTAGGATTTTTTCAAGAACTGTTCGACACCGCGTTTAAAATCCTCGGTGGTCCGGGCCTGGACGTTTGCTTGGATTCCGGCTTCTATCGACTCTTCGAAGCTCATTCCGTCGGTCTGATACAGCAGGGCCTTACTCAAGCGCATCGCCGTCGCGGAGTGTGCCGAGAGCGCGGTCACGTAGCGCTCGACGGCAGACTCAAACCCGGCATCCGGGAAAACGCGGTTGATCAATCCCATGGCGTGGGCTCGCGTGGCGCTCGCCGGTTCGCCCGTGAGGGCAAGCTCCATCGCCAGGCGTTCGTTGACGGCCCGGCGCAGCATGGTGGTGACGATCGCGGGAATAAAGCCGAGCTTCACCTCCGGGTAGCCGAATTGCGCGGATTCGGCCGCCAGGACCAGGTCGCAGGCCGTGGCGATCCCCGCGCCGCCGCCGAGCGCGCGACCCTGTACCGCTGCGACGATCGGCTTGGGATGCCGGCGCATGGCGATGTACAGATCGCCCAAATTCCGCGCGGAGGCCAGCGCCTCGTCTTCCTTTTCGGCGCTCTTCAAAACTTCGCTGAGGTCGAGGCCTGCGCAAAAATCCGGGCCCGCGCCGCGGATCAGGAGCACGCGCACGGAAGCATCGTCCGCAGCGTGTTGGAGCGATTCGCGTAAATCCGCGATCATCTCCGCAGTCAGCGCGTTGCGCTTCTCCGGCCGGTGGATCGTGATCCGCGCAATGGCTCCGCTGGCGTTATAGTCGATCAAACGTCAATCTCCATCCGCAGCAGCGCCGTGCTGTAGGTCTTGCCTTGGGGATCGGCTTTGAGCGCCATCGTGCCTCCGCCGTCGAGCGCCTGGTGCAGCAGGAAATTCAAGGCTCCCAGGTTCGGCAGCTCGAAACGCTCGACGGGGCCCAGGCACACGCCCGCGAAGTGCTGTTTGACGCGCTCGGCGGTGACTTCGCGGACCAGGATCGGGTAATCCTCTGGTCTCCGGGCGATCAATCCGATGTTGACCAGATCGCCTTTATCCCCCGAGCGTGCGTGCGCCAGCTCGATCAGCCTTATCTTTTTCAACTCGCGCTGGGCCATACGGCCACCTCCGGTTGCACTTCGGATTTCGGAATCAGCGCGGGCCAGAACGCGACAATCTCTTCGACGCGAGGGCGCCCGAGGCCCAAGCCCGATACCGCGGGCGGACCGTTCAAGACCAGAGGCGCGATCTCGCGTGTGAAGCGCTCCACCGCGGCGCGGTTTTCGGATCGGACTCCGATACGCAGCACGACTTCCGGGAGATGCGGCTCGATTTCCGGCGATGGCTCCGCCGCAGCGATTCCATGGCAGGCATTCGCGCCCAGGAATTCCGTGCGGATCGCATCGAATCGCAGCCCGAGGCGGCCCAAGCGCTGGCGCAGGATCTCATCGGCGGCGCGCGCTTTTTTGTAGGCGTCGGGCCAGGCGTAGACCAGCGATCCCATGGCCTTATATCCGGCCGCGTAGCTGATCGAAGCCTTGTAGTAATTGGTGGCGGGCTGGCCCTGGATGCCAGTGAATCGAACCCGGTCCGGTCCGGCTTGATCCAGGCGAACCGTCGTGAAATCCGCGATGCAATCGGGAGTGATATATTGCCTGGGATCGCCGATTTCGTACAGGAGCTGTTCCGTGACGGAAGCCACTGTGACGCGGCCGCCGGTCCCGGCATGCTTGGTCACGCAGAACGTGCCGTCCGGCTCGGCCTCCACGATAGGATACCCGACATCGTCCAAATCGGGTATCGTTTCCCAGTCCAACTGGCAATTACCGCCCGTGACCTGCGCCCCGCATTCGATCGCGTGGCCGGCGATAATGCCGGCTGAAAGCTTGTCCCACTCGGTTTCCTTCCAGCCGAACTCGTGAATCATGGGAGCGAGCGTGAGCGCTGCATCGGCCACACGCCCGGTGATCACGATCTCCGCGCCGAGCCCCAGCGCACGGGCCACTGGAAAAGCGCCGAAGTAGACGTTGGCGCGCTCCACTTGCGCGCGAATGGCCGACAGAGGCTCGCCCGTGTCCATGTTCTTGAGCTCGATGCCGCGCTTCAGAAATTGATCCAGCCGCTCCGTGATGTCGTCGCCGGTCACGGTGGCGACCTTCACGGGAATCTTCTGGCGCGCGGCCGCTTCCAGGACCGCGTCCCGGCAGCCCATGGGATTGATCCCGCCGGCGTTAGCGATCACGCGAACGCGGCGATCCTTGAGATCGGGGAGCACGCGCGCGATCAGATCCACAAAATCGCGGGCGTAGCCGGCCTGCGGGTCGCGCATCCGCTGCTTTTGCAGGATGGACATGGTGACCTCAGCCAGATAATCCAGCGTGAGGTAATCGATCGGGCCGCGGCGGATTTGTTCGACGGGGGCTTGCAGCGAGTCGCCCCAGAAGCCCTGGCCATTTGCGATGCGGATCATACGATGTACTTCCCGGCGTGCAGCAGCCGGCCGGCGATCCTGCGCCGCAACGCGATGGAATTCACCAACTCATAGGCCGTCAGACCGCGCAGCAGAGCGAGATGGGCCCGCAGCGCATCGCCTTCCGAACACGCGGCAAGCACGGTCTTCGCCGAAGCCTTGATCGTTTCCATGGTCTCGTCGGTGAAGACCGCGGCCATATCGGCGGCGTTTTCTTTGCCGGTCTTCCGGGCTCGAGCGACCGCGGACTCCAGTGCGAACGCGTTCATGAGAACGTCGGTAATTCCCGCAGTCACCTCTTGCTGCTCCTCAATCGACCCGCCGTATTTTTTCGAAGCGATGCCCAGCAGAAACAGGCTAACTTTCTTCGCATTCGCGACCAGATCTCCCGTAGCCGTGGCGGAAAGATTCCTCAGCGCGGCGGACAGCGGGAGCACTCCCTTTCTCGCCCTGCGCAGAAGCATGTTAGTCGCCAGCATGCGGTTGATCTCGTTGGTGCCTTCGAAGATGCGGTTGATCCTGGCGTCACGATAGGCCCGCTCCACGGCATAGTCCTGATGGTAACCGTAGCCGCCATGAATCTGCACGGCTTCATCGACCACGTAGTCGAGCGTTTCCGATCCGAAAATCTTCACCAGCGAGCATTCCGCCGCAAACTCCGCGCCCGCTTCCATCAGCGGCTTACCGCAATCCTGGAGGTGGCCCGCGACACGATACACCATGCTCTCATTGACGTACATCCGGACCGCCATTTCCGCGAGCTTGTGCTGGATCAGGCCGAATTCGGAGATCGATTTTCCGAACGCGCGGCGCTGCTGCGCGTAGCGGATGGCATCGGCCAGGATCTGGCGGCACTTGCCGTGCGCCGAAACGGCCAAAGACAGCCGCCCGAGATTCAGGATGTGGAACGCGATAAGGTGGCCGCGTCCGATCTCGCCGAGTACGTTTTCCACCGGGACGCGCACGTTATCGAAGTAAACGGCCGTGGTGGAGCTTCCCTGCAACCCCATCTTTTTTTCTTCGGCGCCCGGCGAAACGCCAGGCCAGGCGCGCTCCACCAGAAACGCGGTGAATTTTTCCCCGCCCACTTTGGCGAAAACGGTGTACAGATCCGCAATCGCCCCGTTGGAGATCCACATCTTCTGCCCGCTGAGAACATAATGCGTCCCGTCCGGGGAAAGATCGGCCCGCGTGCGCACGGCCAGAGCATCCGATCCGGCCTGCGGCTCGGTCAGGCAGTAGGCGGCGATCATTTCGGCCGAAACCAGCCGCGGGAGATACTTCTGCTTCTGCTGTTCGGTGCCGAAATACAAGACCGGAAGCGCTCCGATTCCCGCCTGGGCGCCATGACAGACGGCGTAGGAAGCATCGCCCGCCATGTTCTCCGAAACGATCATAGAAGAAATCAGATCGAGTTCCATGCCGCCGTAGCATTCCGGGACCAGGACGCCCACCAATCCCAGCTTCGCGGATTGGCGCAGGACCCGCTTCAGAACGTCGAAATCCTTGTTCTGCATAGCCTCGACATTGGGCTGTACCTCGCGGATCCAGAAATCGTCCGTAGCGGACGCAATCGCCCGATGCTCCTCCGTGAAATCCTCCGGCGTGAACACGTCCGGCGGCGGATTCAGCAGGAAGGATCCTCCCGAGGGCTTGGACATGGGGACAGATTGCGGTTCCGGCAGCGTCGAAACAGACTGCTATGCTTGAGTTTATGAAATCCGTCCTTTTTCTGCTGATCCTCTCGGTGTCACTATTCGGGCAGGCGCCGGCGGCTGTTCCAGCCGATCCAGTGGTGCTGATCGTCGGCACTGAAAAGATCACGCAATCCATGTTCCAGGAAATTATCGCCAGTCTTCCGGCGCAGCAGCAGGCGCAGCTCTCGACGCCGGAAGCGCGCAAGAGCTTAGCCGAGCAAGTTGCCGAATTGAAAGTGATGGCGCAGGAAGCCCGTACGCGCAAACTCGATCAGTCGGCCGCAGTGCGTGCCAAGATCGCGCTTCAATCCGATCAGATACTGGCGAACGCCGTGTATCAGCAGTTGGTGGCGGGAGATCCGGACGAAGCCGCACTGAAGGCTTACTATGCCGCACACAAGCAGGACTGGGACGAGGTCAAGGCCAGGCACATCCTGATCCGGATGCAGGGATCAAAAGTCCCGGTTCGCGAAGGCCATAAGGATCTGACGGACGCGGAAGCGCTCGCCAAGGCGAAGGAGGTGCGGGCGAAGATCCTTGCGGGCGCGAAATTTGAGGATGAAGCCAAGGAAGAATCCGACGATACAGGATCGGGCGAAAACGGCGGCGATCTGGGGACGTTCGGACAGGGTCAAATGCTGCCGGAGTTCGATGAAGTGGTGTTCAAGGCGCCCGTGGGACAGGTCACGGAGCCCGTCAAAACCGTCTACGGATATCACCTGATTCTGGTCGAGGAGCGCAAATCGAAGCCCTTCGAGGATGCGCGCGGCGAGATCGAGCAGAAGATCAGGCCGGAAATGGGACAGAAGGCGATCGACGCGCTGAAGGCGAAGACGCTGATCAACTATAACGCGGATTATTTCGGCAAGTAGACTTGGCGTCAGCGGCGATGCATAGACTGCCGATCGCTCTGCTCGCGGCCGCGGGATTTCTGGCGGCTCAGGGACCCGCCGTGGATATCATGCCGCTGATGCAGGAATTCGTCCAGGCGCTCGGCGTGCAGTGCGAATACTGCCACTCGGCGCCGCGCGGAAGCGGACAGCCGGAGCCCAGGAAAGATATCGCGCGGCAGATGATCGCCATGACGCGGGAGCTGAACACGCGCGTTCTAACCTTCACGGGGAAGTCTGCGGCGGAGGCGGCGCAGGTGAAATGCGTCACGTGCCACCGGGGCGTGCCGGTTCCGCGGCAGCTTTCGGAACTTCTCACACGAACCTATCGCGAAAAAGGCGCGGCCGCCGCCGCGGAGCAGTATCGCGACCTGCGGAAGCTGTATTACGGTCGCCAGGCCTACGATTTCGGCGAAGATACGCTTGTGGCGATCGCGCAGCCGCTTGCTTCCGCGCGGCCCGACGATGCCATCACGCTGCTCAAGCTGAATCTGGATTATTATCCCGATTCGTCGAAAACCTACGCGGCCATCGGATTCGCCTACACCCGCAAATTCGACGACGCGACTGCGATCACGTATCTTGAAAAAGCGTCGCAGCTCGATCCGACCAACGGCGTCATCCGGGGACAGCTCGAGCAGTTGAAGATGTATCAGCGGAAGCGCTAGCCGCCCATGGCTTGCTGAGCCACAGCCATAACAGGGTGCCGGCCAGCGGCAGCAGGCTCATCGAAATGAACGTCGCCGCGTACCATTGCCGGTCGAACCAGGCGCCATAAACGGGCTGGATGACCGCCTGCACCGCTCCCCACGATCCGGATCCGATCCCCGCGACCATCCCCACGCGATTAGCCGGAAAGATCCGCGAGCCCATCCGCAGAGACATCACCACGAATCCATCGGCGATGAAGGTCGACCAGGTGAACAAGGCGACCGCGATCACCCAGGAGCTGCTCAGGGTCATGAACGCCGTCGGCAGGGAGAGAATCGTCAGAAGCACGAAGATGCGGACGGGCCGCTGCTGATGCGTGGCGAACCGGTCTGCCACCCACCCCCAGAAAAAGTAGCCGATTTCCCATCCGACCATGGGAATCCACAAAATGTTTGCCAGTTGCGCCTGTGAGAGGCCCAGGGCGCGATTCAAGTAAAGGGGGCTCAAGTACGCGGCAACGCCCAACGCCAGCCCTCCCAGGCCGAAACTCGATACCACCACCCACAGCCGCCGTTCCCGCAGATCCGGCCAGCGGATTTTCAGGGACTGGCTGGTTTCCTCCTGAGCCGGCAGAAATGGCGGCTTGGCCACGCGCCACCACAACAACAGCCAAAGCGCCCCGAGCACGCCCGTGAGCAGAAATGCGAACCTCCAGCCGAAGGCTTGTTGAATCGGGATGATCAGGGGCGGTGTGATCAGCGCGCCCATGGACGCACCGCTGTAACCGAGCGCCAAACCACGCGACTGCTTGTCTGCCGGCAGCGCTTCCGTCGCGGTTCGTAGAGCTCCGGGAAATGCAGCGCCCTCGCCGAATCCAAGCAAGGCCCGGGCCATCGCGAACCCGACCAAACCGTTCAGGCTGGCGTGCGAGACGCTCGCTACCGTCCAAATCAATACTGCGATCAACATGCCGCGCCGCAGGCCGATGTAATCCAGAAACGCTCCGAACACCGGATTCATGATGGTGTAGGTGATCGAAAACGCAGACACCGCCAGCGTGTACTCATACTGGCTCATGCCCGTGTCGTGAAGAATGGTCGGGGAAAGCGCCGCCAGCACCTGCCGGTCGATGTACCCTAGCAGGGTGCACGACATCATGGTTGTGGGCGCAACCCACATGCGCCATCCCGGAGCAGGGCGATTCATCACGGTCCCGGCCAGTCTAGCATGAGCCTCGGCGATTGGATCGGGAAAACCGAAACGCGGACCGATGTTGTTTCCGCTGGGCCGGTCGCGGCGCTATCCGCTACGCTCGACCGCGACGATCCATTCCCGATGCAAGGCGATCCGCTGCCGCCGCTCTGGCACTGGCTGTTTTTCCTGGACCGGCATCGTGCATCGGAACTGGGTCCTGATGGCCACGCCAGGCGCGGAGGCTTACTCCCGCCGGTTCCGCTGCCGCGCCGGATGTGGGCTGGCAGCCGGTTCGAGTTCCATCATCCTCTGCGGATCGGCGATCCGATCACGCGGGAAACTCGCGTGGTTGATATAACGGAAAAAACCGGGCGCAGCGGGCCGCTGGTGTTCGTGCTGGTCCGCCACGAAATTTCGAACGCCCAAGGTTTGGCGATTACGGAGGAGCACGACATCGTCTACCGCGGTCACAGCGGATCTGCGGCTCCGCAGCCCGCGCCCGCCGATGCCTCGTGGGAGCGAACGATTCAGGCAGACGATGTGCTGCTGTTCCGGTATTCGGCGCTGACGTTCAACGCGCATCGGATTCACTACGACCGGCGCTACGCAGCCGAAGTGGAGGGGTACCCTGGCCTGGTGGTGCACGGTCCTCTGATCGCCACGCTACTGCTGGACCTTTTGCGGCGAAACGCACCGGAAGCGAATGTTGCGCGGTTCCGCTTCCGCGCCGTGAGCCCGCTGTTCGATATAGCGCCTTTCGCGGTCTGCGGAAAGCGGGAGGGTTCGACGGTTCGGTTATGGGCCCGAAACGCGCAAGGCGGACTGGCGATGAGCGCCGAGGCGAATATGCCGTGAGGACGCGTCGCCCTGAGTGGCAGCGTGGCACGCTGAAGCGTGCGCTACAAGCCTTTTTCCATCAGTCGCCAAGGATCGACGGAATCGGCTGCCGCCGGCGGACGGCGGTCGATTCCACGGTCTCGATCAGGCGGGCCGCTTCGAAAGGTTTTGTAATATAGCCGTCCATGCCGGCGGCGAGACAGCGTTCGCGGTCGCCTTGCATGCTGTGAGCGGTCACGGCGATGATCGGAGTCCGGTGTCCGCTCTGTTTTTCCCATTCCCGAATCAAGGTGGTGACTTCCAGTCCGTCCATATCGGGCATCTGCACGTCCATCAGGATCAGATCGAATTCTTCCTGCTTGACGCGCTCCAGCGCGCCTGTGCCTGTCGCCGCGACACTCACTCTGTGACCGCGTTTCTCCAGTATTTTGCTGGCCAGACGCTGATTCACCGGATTGTCCTCGGCGAGAAGGATGTGCAGATCCAGCCGAGGCCCGGAAGGAACCGTCGCTCCGGCAGTTCGGGACGGCTCGCTTCTTCCAACCCGTTCGGTGACCAAGCCAAACCGGGCGCGGAAATGGAACGTGCTCCCGTGCCCCGGTTCACTCTCCACCCAGATCGATCCGCCCATCAGTTTGACCAGTCGGGAACAAATGGCGAGCCCCAGCCCTGTGCCCCCGTACTTGCGTGTGGTCGACCCATCCGCCTGCCGGAACGCATCGAAGATCAAGGCCTGTTTATCGGCGGGAATTCCGATGCCTGAATCGCGAACGGAGAACAGGAGCGTGATGGCTTCCGGTGACGGTTCGCGGCGAACGGAAATCGAAATTTCGCCCCGATCCGTAAACTTGATGGCGTTATTGAGCAGGTTGACCAGCACCTGGCGCAGACGGTCGGGATCCCCCACGACCCGTTCCGGAACGTCGCTGGCCACCGATACGGAATAGCCCAGTTTCTTGTTCAAGATCTGCAGCTCGAGCATTTTCCCGGCCTGTTGCAGACATTCCGGTAAAGAAAAGTCGATTGGATTCAGGTCCAGACGCCCGGCTTCGATTTTCGAAAAATCCAGAATATCGTTGAGCAAGGTGAGCAGCGAGGTTGCCGAGAGCCGAGCGGTTTCCAGGTACTCGCGCTGCTCCTCCGAAAGCTCGGTTCCGAGCACGAGATTAGTCATGCCCAGCACGCCATTCATCGGAGTTCTAATTTCGTGGCTCATGTTGGCCAGAAACTCGCTTTTGTGCCGGCTGGATTCCTCAGCTTGATCCAGCAGACGCTGGATCTCGCGTTTTTGCCGGTCGACGACCGCAGTCTCCTGCTCGGCGCGCGCTTTCGCAGCGGCGAGTTCGCAGGTCCGCTGCTTTACCGCTTCTTCCAGCGCGCGGCGCTCCACTTCCAGCCGATGCACACGGCGGCGCCAGGTGAGTCGCGCCAACCCAACGATCGCCAGAACCAGGGCGCCCGTCAGCCAGGGCGATAACCACCATGGCCGAAGTACGCGAAAGTTCAGCCGGGCCGGGTCGCTCCACAGGCCCTGGCCGTTCCGCGCCATCACCTCCAGCGTGAACTGGCGCGGCGGCAGAGCTGGAAAGTTGAGCTCTCCTGCGGCGGTTTCCTGCCAGACGCCGGCGTCCCCCCCGAGGCGATAACGGAAGAGCACCCCGGATTCGTTCGCAAACGTGAGCGCCGCGAAGCGCACGTGCAGGGTCTGCCGGCTCCACGGAATCTGAACTTCGCCATCCGTCTTCAGAGGCGTCCCGCCGGACACTACCGATGTGAATACCACCCGGGGCGCGATGCTGCTGTGTGGAATCGGCTGCGGCTCGAACCGGGATAGCCCGCGGCTCGTCCCAACCCAGACCGAGCCTTCCGCGGCGGCGAGAAACGCGTTCGTATTGCAGTCATCCCAAATCAGGCCGTCGGACCGCCCGAAATGACGCCAGCGCGCCCGGTCGAACACATCCACGCCGTGATCGGTTCCCACCCACAGCCATCCCCTGCGGTCGAATTCCAGGAAAATGGATTTATTTGAGCGCAAGCCGTTCGCTGTGGTGAAGTCTTCCGCCTTGAGGCCGGTTGCGCCCGCTGTCAGGTGCGTGATCCCGAACGCATCCCTATAGCCGACCCAGACCGATCCGTCCGGCGCGGGAGCCACTTGCGCCACCATGCTGTTTTGCAGGCCGTCCGATGCGGTGTAGCGTACCCATCGACCGCCCGAAAGATAGGCGAGCCCGAAGTCGCCCGCCGCCCAGATCCCGCCGTTTCGATCCTCCGCCGTCATCACGAATCGCTCGGAAGGATTCGACCCCGGAAGCGTGATCTGTGTAAATCGGACCGGCTTGGATGCGTTGACAGGTTCCGTTGTCCGGTACAGACCTTGCCGCGTGGAGGCCCACAGGCGGCCGTCCCGGTCCGTCATCACGTGCTGAACGCTGCCAGGAGGACCATCAACCCTTTGCCAGCGCCCCGTACGCGGGTTCACGCGTGCAATACCTGCCTCTCCGCCGATCCACAAATTGCCATCCCGGCCGGTTGCGATGGTTCGCACGACATCGAATCCGGGAATCGGCTGATGTTTCCAGATCAGCCGGCCGCCTTGAAGCCGGCCGGAATCCAATCCGCCCTGCGTACCCACCCAAACTACGCCGGACCCGTCCTCGGCGACGGACCAGATAGAGGATCGGCTCAAGCCTTCGCCGTCGGTCCAACTCTCCCATTCGTTATAGCCCACCCAGCGCGCCAGACCGGAGCCCAACAGGCCCAGCCAGATGTTCCCTTCCCGATCCCGGAAGACAGACGAGATGTCGCTCGTGCCCAGCCCATCGTTGACAGCCACGGTCTCCCAGCCTTCAGCCGTTCGCCGCGCGAGGCCGCTATCCGTTGGAACCAGCAAGCGCCCGAGCGAATCGAGTCCGAGTGTGGGGTAGGTGTCCTCCGATGCGCCCACGCTGGAGACCCGCTGAAACCGGCCAGATCCGCGCGTGCGCACGTAGAGACTCTCCGAGCTTCGGACCCACAGATCGCCTTCCGGGTCTTCCAAAATGGCGTCCCAGCGTTCCAGGGGCAGCCCCATCTCGCCACCTGTGGCGCGGGAACCTCCATTTTCCAGAATGCACAGATCCAGTCCGCAGCCGTACCATAGCTTCCCGGAACGGTCCAAGTACACGCTGGCTGCTTGCGCCGCCACGCGCGTGAATTGCCCTTTTGTGGAGCTTCCAGCTAGCAAGCCGGATTCCGTGGCGATGTACAGCCGGCCCTGGGGATCGGACGCAATCGCTTCTCTTCCGACGACGCCACGCGCGCCCTCCATCGGCACTGTCTCGAATCTTGCCCCGATCCGGCGGGCCAGTCCTGTCCCGGTCCCGGCCCAGAGCGTGCCGTCGGCGGCTTCGTGCAACGATTCGATTCGGGCGCCAGGAAGTCCGTCGTCTTTGGTGAACGCCTTGAAGGTGCGGCCATCGTATCGAAACAAGCCGTTCTGCGTTCCCACCCACAGGTATCCGTTGCGGTCCTGCAGCACCGCTTGGACGGCGAGATTTTGCAGACCCTCTTCCTGGCCGTAAAACTTGAAACTGTAGCGTTGCGCTTCGAGGGGCGTCCATCCCGCAAGGCAGGCCGCGATTGCAGCAAGAGTAGAGATCAGGGAACGATTCACGGTTGGATCCGATTTCTCAAGAATCAATCGACAGTTCTTATTGATTCGATTAGCGTAGTTGTCTCACTGTGCTAGCCTCGATAGCTTGGCCTCAAGCGTCTCAAAACCCCGTGTAGCCGTGATCGGGGCCGGCAGTTTCGGCCGGAATCATCTGCGGGTCATTCATCAGTCCACGCATGCGGAACTGGCTGGAGTGCTGGATACGAACGGAGAGCGGGCCGCTGCCGCGTCTGGTATGCACCAGTGCCCCGTACTGTCGTCGCTCGAAGAACTGGCGGATCGAGCCGATGCCGCGGTGGTGGCCACCCCCACCCAAACGCATGCCGAGATCGGATGCCGCCTGATGGAACTCGGCCTGGATGTGCTCGTCGAAAAGCCGATGGCGCGAACCGTTCCGGAAGCCCGCAACCTGATCGACACGGCCGCCCGAACCGGTCGCATTCTTCAGGTGGGACACCTGGAGCGATTCAATCCGGCGATCACCGCTCTAGAGGCAGTGGTCACAAGGCCCCTGTTCTTCGAAGTCCACCGGCTCAGCGAGTTCAGCCCGCGCAGCCTGGATGTGGACGTGGTGCTGGATCTGATGATCCACGATATCGACATCGTGCTCACGCTCACCCAGCAGGCTCCTCAGGAAATCCGCGCCGCGGGCATTCACATTCTTTCGGAGAAAGTGGATATCGCCAACGTGCGCATTCAGTTTCCGGGCGGCTGCATCGCCAATCTCACCGCCAGCCGCGTCTCTGCCGAGCGGGTTCGCAAACTCCGGCTGTTTCAGCCCCATGAATACATCTCGCTGGACTACACGCGTCAGGAGGCGGTTCGATTCACCGTAAAACCTCCGATGTCCATCGGGTTTGCGCCGCTTGCCATCACCAAAGACGAACCCTTGCGCCTGGAGTTGGAAAACTTCTTTGCCTGCGTGGTTTCGAGGCGCGCTCCGCGCGTGACCGGCGCCCACGCGCTGGCCGCTCTGGAGGTCGCGCGGGACATTCTTGATAAAATTGAGGCGCACGCCCGATTGGTGGCTCAGGCGCTCTATGTCCCGGGCAAAACTTGATGACGCTGACGCGCTCGATCTGTTTTCCGAGTGGCAGGAGCCGGTTACTTCGCGGCGTCTGATCCGCGCCAGCGTGGGCTCGCTGCTGGTTCACATTGCGGTCTTCGCGCTGCTGTTGATCCTGCCGGAAACGTCCCCCCGGTTTAACGGGCCGCTCCTCACAGCCGATCTCCGGAAGGCGTCCATTCCCCTGCTGGCTCCGCGAGTGTTCGATCTGACGCAACGGGAAGAGAACAAAGGCAAGGTCACGAAGCAGCTCGACATTCGGAGCTCTCTGCCGCAGAGTGCGTCGAAGGCGCGGGTGTTTGTTCCCCCCGCGCCCGTGGGTCCGGCGGCCCCCGCAACTGCGCTCGCGACGCCGCCCCAGATCCAGGCAGCCGTCACCGCCCCGCAGCTCACCGGCGCCGTTCCCACGCTTCCGCAGCCGGTCGAGAAGCCGAAAATTGTACTTGAGAACGTAGGTCCGGCTCTCCCGCCCACCGCGCCTTCCGAGAATCCCACGATCAAACTCCCCAGCACCGCGCTGGACAAGATCGCGAGTAGCGGCCGCGCAGGTGGAGCAGGAGGCGTAGTGATTTCCCCCGATGAGGCGGGTGAGGCGACCGCGCTGCGGCAAATGCAATTGTTGAGCGACCCTCTGGGAGTCGACTTCAAGCCGTATCTGCTTCAGATCCTGGCGCGCGTGCGCAAAAACTGGCTGGCGGTGGTCCCTGATAGCGCGCGAATGGGGCGCCGGGGCCTGGTCTTAGTGCAGTTCAGCATCGACCGCAGTGGCGGTGTGCCGAAACTGGTGATTGCATCGCCATCGGGAATCCCGGCCTTCGACCGCGCGGCCGTGGCCGGCATCAGCGCTTCCAACCCGTTTCCGCCCCTGCCGGCCGCGTACAAAGGCGACCAGATCCGCCTGCAAATGGCCTTCTCCTACAACCTCCCGCCCGCACAACCCTAAATGAATCGCAAGCTTGCAGTCGCGCTGTCAAACTATTCGGTTCTGGCGATTCTCGCGTTTTTCACGCTGGATGGGAAAATTCGCCTGGCAACCTGGATTTTTCTAGGGGCTTTCGCACTCAAGACGTGGCTGGTGGTCCTGAAACAAAGACAGGGCTAAGAACGCGTCATAAGCCAGGTCGGATAGATTAGTACTGCTTCCTAAGGTGAATCGTCGAGATACTCGACCCCGCCTCTCCCTTTAAGCTTCTGTTTGTCGTCCGAGTCGGTCCCGATCAGGGACCCATGTTTCAGATCGAGATAAAGCCGTGTTTGACGAGTTCCAAATTGGCATTGCCTACTTGGCCGGGGCGAAAACCCAATCTTACGGGAATCCGTGTGGCAACTCGTTTCCCGCGGAATTGCCGCTGATTCTAAAACCGAAACTCGCTTTCCGGGTCGTAAACACCGGATCGGCAGGACGCCGATTTTTCTTCAATTCCCCGTTGGCCGAGAGCGTGCATTCAGGGAAGGCGTTCCTACGTACAAGCTGTCTGGCGGTTGTATCAGGTCGATGAGGAGGATTGCGAGGTGATGACGATGCGAGCGAAAACGGGTGCGACGGCGGGGCTGCGCCCCGCAACAAAAGCTCCGCTGCGAGTGGTTCCCAACAGCCGTCAGCGTGTACCCGCGAAACCCGTGGTATCTGCCACGAACCGGCATGCGACGCAACCAAATCCGGCCGCAGCCAAGGCCGCCGCTCAGGCCGCCAAGCTGGCACGGCGGGACCGCGTGGTCCTGGAACACGTGCCGCTGGTGAAAGCAATCGCAGTGCGCGTGCACGAGAACCTTCCGGTGCATGTGGATCTGGACGATCTGGTTCACGCCGGGATCCTGGGCCTGTTCGATGCCGCCAGCAAGTTCAACCCGGAAAAGCAGGTGGTTTTTTCGAGCTACGCCAAGCACCGGATCAAGGGCGCGATCCTGGACAGCCTGCGCCAGCTCGATTGGGCCTCGCGTGATATGCGCCGCCGGCACAAGCAAGTAGAGGCCGCCACGCGCGACCTGGCCGCCGAGCTCCAGCGCAATCCGACCGAAGCGGAAGTAGCAAAAAAACTCGGAATGGATGAGGAACGCTGGCGCACCATGATGATCGACCTTCGCAACGTGGGGCTGATATCTGCTTCCACGCGGGGCAACGAGGGCGACGATCTGCCGGCTCCGGATTTTCCCAGCAAACCCGAAACGCATCCCGATTCCATCTGCGCGCGGGAGCAACTGCGCAGCGTCCTGGGCGTCGCCATGAAGACGCTGCCGGAGCGCTATCAGAAGGTGGTCATGCTGTACTACACCAACGAAATGACCATGAAGGAAATCGGCGGGATTCTGGGCATCAACGAAAGCCGCGTCTCGCAGATCCACAAGTCGGCGCTTGAGAAGATGCAGGTGGCGCTGGAAGCCAACGGCATCACCTCGGCACAGGCGTTCTGATCCGAGCTCTTGTCAGCGATTGCGCGGAAGCTTAGCAGGGGCGCGGTAAAATCGACTCGTAGGTGGCTGCTTCCCCCAAGACTCTGACGGTCCGCCAGTTCTTTGGCCGTAAAGGACTGCTCTCCGAGTGGCACCCCGGTTACGAATACCGCGAGGGCCAGCTCCGCATGGCGGAGGCTGTGGAGAAGGCGCTCGCCGACCGGAAACACCTGGTGGTCGAGGCCGGCACCGGAACCGGCAAAACGCTCGCCTACCTGGTTCCGGCGATCCTTTCGGGCAAGCGCGTAGTGATCTCCACCGGAACGAAAAACCTCCAGGAACAGCTCTTTTTCAAGGACATTCCGTTTCTCGAAAAACACCTGGGCCCGCTGCGCGCCTGCTACATGAAGGGCCGCGCCAATTACGCCTGCCGCCAGAAGATTTACGACGCCGAAAAAGAGCCAGTGCTAGAGGGACTGGAGGAAGTCGCCGACTTCCAGATGATTCAAGCCTGGGAGAAGACCACCGAAACCGGCGATCGCGCGGAAATCAAGAAGCTCCCGGAGAATAGCGCAGCTTGGGCCAAGATCGACGCCCGCGCCGAACTGTGCAGCGGCCAGAAGTGTCGGCAGTTCGAGCGCTGCTTCATCACGCGCATGCATCAGAAGGCTGGCGAGAGCGATCTGATCATCGTGAACCACCACCTCTTCTTCGCCGATCTGGCGGTGAAGGAAGACGAACGCGGCGCAATCATCCCCGACTATAATGCGGTGATTTTCGACGAGGCGCATGAGGTGGAGGATATCGCCGGGCAGTATTTCGGCGTCTCGGTTTCGAGCGCGCAAATCGAGGACCTGACGCGCGACGTCGCATCGCTGGCGCATCGCAAGCAGTTCGGGACTGAGGAACTGGACCGCATTCTGATTACGCTGAACGAATGCGCGGCGCAGTTTTTCGCGCTTCTCGGAAACACCGCCGAAGGCCGCACTGGATTCCGCTCGCACGATGCCTTCCTCGAGGTGAACGAAGAGAAGTATCGGGACGTGCTGCGGGCGCTCGAAATGGTGACGCTGCAACTGGAGCTGCTGAAAGCGCCGCCCGATGAGGCGCTTCCGCTGGTGGCTCGCACTCGCGAGATGGCGCGCCGCCTGGAATTCTGGATGGAAAGTCGCGATAAACGTTACGTGTACTGGATCGAGCGTCGCGGCCGCCGGACATTTCTGCAAGCCACGCCGATCGAGGTGTCGCAATTGCTCGAGGAACGCTTATTCGATCGCGTGGACACCGCAGTGCTCACTTCGGCCACTCTGGCGGTTGCCGGCAGCTTCGAATACGCGTTGCGCCGCCTGGGGTTGCGCGCGGCCCGGACCGAACTGGTCCCCAGCCACTTCGATCATCGGAAGCAAGCTCTGCTGTACGTCCCGCAGAACCTGCCCGACCCGCGGAGTCCCGCGTTTACCGCTGCCGCGGCAGATGCGATCGTGGAGATCCTGACGCTCAGCCGCGGACGCGCGTTCGTCCTGTTCACCAGCTACCAGCAGATGCGCCTGATCCACGACCGCGTGTCTCTCGAAATTCCGTACCAGACGTTGATGCAGGGCACCGGACCGCGCAGCGCTTTGCTGGAGGAATTCCGCGCGACACCCAATGCCGTGCTGTTTGCGACCTCGTCGTTCTGGCAGGGCGTGGACGTTCCGGGCGAGCAGCTTAGTTGCGTTATTATCGATAAGCTGCCGTTCGCCGTGCCCAGCGATCCGGTGGTGGAAGCTCGCATCGCCGCGATCAAGAGCGAGGGTGGGGACGCGTTTCACGGCTATCAGGTTCCGCAGGCGGCGATCGCGCTAAAACAGGGATTCGGACGGCTGATCCGCAGCAAGACGGACCGGGGAGTGCTGGCGCTTCTGGATCACCGGATCACGAAAACGCGCTACGGGCAGATTTTCTTCGACAGCCTGCCCGAATACGGATTTACGACACGCCGGGAAGACGTAGAGAGATTTTTCAAGAATGTTTGAAGTCACCGTAGAACAAACTTTCGCCGCGGCGCACGCCCTGCGCAACTATAAGGGCGGCTGTGAAAACGTCCACGGGCACAATTTCAAGGTGCAGGTGGTCCTGGCGGGCGAACGCCTGGATGAAGCTGGCCTGCTGGTGGATTTCATCGACGTAAAGAACCTCATGCATGAGGTGATGGCCCGGCTGGATCACCAGTTCCTGAACGAGATCCCGCCGTTTGACGTGAAGAATCCATCGGCCGAAAACATCGCCGAGTACTTCTGTACCGAGATGAGCAGCGGACTTAAAGATACTCCGGTGCCGGTTCGGATCCGGGAAGTGAAGGTGTGGGAGACCGAGATCCAGAGCGCGACGTACCGTCCGTGAACCGGCCATGAACGTCGCTTGGGTGCGTACCTACTGCCTCTCGCTTCCGCGCACCACCGAAGAAATCCTGTGGGGCGACGATCTGGTGTTCAAGATCGGCGGCAAGATGTATGCGGTCGCCGTGCTGGCGCCCCACAAGGTCGCGCTGTCGTTCAAGTGCACGCCCGAAAGATTCGCGGAACTGACTGAGCGGCCCGGAATCATCCCAGCGCCGTATTCGGCCCGAAACCATTGGGTCGCTTTGGAGCGGGAAGATGCGCTGCCCCGCGCGGAACTGAAACTCCTGCTCAGTCAGGCTTACGAACTGATTCTCGGCAAGCTGCCGGCGAAAAAGCGGGCAGAGCTGAAGAAGCCGGGGCCGAGGACGAAAACAGCCAAACGCGGGTAGGCACTGCCCCGCACGCGAGCTCATTGCCGTCACACTAGAGAAATGCTCACTCCTCCCGTGGCCAAAACCCGGCCGGTCTCGACCACTCTGTTCGGCGATACGCGCATCGATCCCTACTCCTGGCTGCGCGATCGCAACAACCCCGAAACGATTCGGTATCTGGAAGCCGAGAACGCCTACACCGAGGCGGTCATGAAGCCCACGGAAGAGCTGCAAGCGAAGCTCTACGCGGAGATGATCGGCCGAATTAAGCAAACCGACCTGAGCGTTCCCGTCAAGCGGGACGATTTCTATTACTACACCCGCACGGAAGAAGGGAAGCAGTACGCAATCTACTGCCGCAAGCAGGGATCGCTCGAATCGCCGGAGGAAATCCTGCTGGACGGAAACGTTTTGGGCGCCGGCAAGTCATACTTCCGCGTCGGAAATTTCGCCGTGAGTCCGGACCATCGGCTGCTGGCCTACTCCGTGGATTTCGAAGGCGACGAGATGTACACCATCCGCGTGATGGATCTGGAAACACGCGCCCTGCTGGCCGACGAGATTCCCAACACGTACTATTCGCTGGAATGGGCCAACGATAACCGGACGTTCTTTTACACCATGCTCGACGCCGCCAAGCGCCCGCACCAGGTCTGGCGCCACACGCTTGGCGAAAAAGAGAACGCGCTGGTCTGCCACGAAGAAGACCAGCGCTTCACCCTCGAAGTCGAGAAGACCTCCAGCCGCGCGTTCATCCTGATCCAGATCGCCAGCCCGCTGACTTCCGAGGTTCGCTACGTGAGCGCCGACCGGCCGGACGAAACTTTCCAGACCGTTCTGCCGCGTATCCATGAAGTCGAGTACGATCTCACGCACCATGGCGAATTCTTCTACATCCGCACGAACGATCACGCCAAAACGTTTCGGGTGGTGCGCGCGCCGGTCGCAGATCCCTCCCAGCCGAACTGGCAGGATTTCCTGCCCGCGCGGGAACACGTGACCGTCGAAAATGTGCACGCGTTTCGCGAATATCTGGTTATCGAAGAGCGCGACCGCGGCCTCAACCAGATCCGCATTCACCATTTCCCCACCGCCGTAGCGCATCGCGTGGAATTTCCGGAGCCGGTCTACTCCGCCGGCCTCGGCCCGAACGCCGAGTTCGATACGAAGCTCCTGCGCTTCCTCTACACGTCGCTGGTCACCCCGCCCTGCGTGTTCGACTACGACATGGAAACCCGGCAGCGCGAGCTGAAGAAACAGCAGGAGGTGCTGGGCGGCTACGATCCGTCCCAGTACCAATCCGAGCGCCTCTACGCCAAGGCCTCCGATGGCGCGGAGGTCCCTATCTCCATCGTCTACCGCAAGGGCTTCCGGCGAGACGGGTCCGCGCCGATGCTGCTTTACGGCTACGGTTCCTACGGCATCAGCATCGATCCGGCGTTCAGCTCGGACCGGCTCAGCCTGCTCGATCGCGGCATCGTCTTCGCGATCGCGCACATCCGCGGCGGCGGCGATCTTGGCAAGCCATGGCACGAAGCGGGACGCTTGCTGTTGAAGAAGAATACGTTCACCGATTTCATCGCCGCTGCCGAGTACCTGATCAAGGAAAAATACACCTCGCCGGATCGCCTGGCGATTATGGGCGGCAGCGCGGGCGGACTGTTGATAGGCGCGGTCCTGAACATGCGCCCCGACCTGTTTGCCGTCGCTGTGGCGAATGTGCCCTTCGTGGATGCCCTCAACACCGAGCTCGATCCTTCGCTGCCCCTCACGGTCGGCGAATGGGAGGAGTGGGGCAATCCCGCCGAGAAACAGTACTACGACTACATCAAGTCCTATGCTCCGTACGAGAACATCGATGCCAAGCCCTTTCCGAAGCTGCTGGTCACTGCGGGCTTGAATGATCCGCGCGTTTCCTTCTGGGAGCCGGCGAAGTGGGTGGCAAAACTCCGGGCAGTCAAGAAAAACAACAACTTGCTCCTTCTGAAAACGCAAATGGGCAGCGGCCACTTCGGCGCTTCCGGACGCTATGAGCGCTGGAAAGAGACTGCCTTCAACTACGCGTTCCTGCTTCACGCCCTTGGCCTGGAATAAGCGACCATAGGATAAAGCCGTTTCGCAACGCCGCCGATCCTACTCGAAGGAGGATTCATGCGCTCGCTTAGAAACGCCGCGCTTTTCGTTTGTTGGCTTACCGCCCCGGCCGCTTTCGGTCAGACGGCCATCCCCCAGCCCCAGGACTGGAGATTCGCGCATCCCGGCGCAACACTGGTCGGAAGTTTCCGGGTGAAGGCAATGTTAGATTCGCCCCTGGTCAACACGCTTGTGGCGCAGGCGAGCGCGAAAGATCCGTCTGCCGGAGCAATGGTTGGCATGGTGCGCTCGGTATTAGGCGGTGTCGATGAGATCCGTTTCTCGGTGCGCGACATGGGTAAGGGTAAGAACCCGGATGTGGTCGCGATGATCATTGGCGCTCTCGATGAAAACGCCGCTCGTGCCATGTCGCAAGGGAAAGTAACGCTTCGGCGCGTCGATGCGAATACCCTGTTGATGGGTGAGGGTCCCTCTGTCGAACAAGCCGCGGCCCGCATGAGAAAACCCGTCGCGGGACTCCAGGCTCGCGCCCTCGATCGCGGCAAGGCTCTGGCGAACTACGATCTGTGGGTCGCCGGATCGTTGCCCGAAATGCCCCTGACGATTCCCGTGCTCGACTCGATGCGCTCCATCGCGCTGGGCATTGGCGCGCAAAGCGACCTCCGCATTGAAGTTGCCATCGAGACCGCCAGCCCGAAAATGGCGGATGACCTAGTGGCCGAAGCACGGAAGGCGCAAATGCGCCAGCCGGCGCTCGGCGCGGCGCTCCAGAGCGAGGTTGACGGCTCCACAGCCCGGTTCCGGTTCGTCATGCCAGGAGATCAGGTGGTCCAGGCGGTCCAGCAAGCGATGGCGAACGGCATGGCGCCATCGCCCTTTTCGGGGTTGCTGGGTCAAGGCGGCGCGCGAACCTCAGCGCGGCCGCAGACGCCGGTTGTCGCGGAACCGCCGCCGCCCCAGCGCGACACGATCGTCATTTACGGCCTGGAAGGCGGCCCGCGCGAGATCAAAACCGACAAGCCGTAAATTTCACAAATCAATTTCCAATCGGCGCGGTACCGGTAGTATGCTGAAGTACGCATGAATCCACCATCCGCGCCTGCGAAGATCCAGTTATCCAACACCTCCGATTACCGGGAAGCCTACGCCAACAGCGTGCAGGTGCGCGTGAGCTTGTGGGACTTCTTCCTCCTGTTCGGCACCATCAATCAGACCAGTGCGGACAGCGTCAGTATCCACAACTTCCAGGGGATTTTCTTGAGCCCGCAACAGGCAAAGGCGCTGGCGAACGTTCTGAATCAAAACGTCAGCCAATATGAAGCCACCTTCGGCGAAATCAAGCTGGAGCCGAAGGCGCCTGCCTCACCCGTTCAGTAGGCCGCGCGTGCTGTCGCGTCGCTCTCGGTATTCGCTCCTGTTTCTGGGCTTCGCCGCACTGCTTCTGGCGATCCATCTTCCTCTGCTGACGCTTCCGTTTCACTGGGACGAGCTCGGACAGTTTGTCCCGGCGGCCCTCGATCTGTATCGCGACGGAGCTTGGGTGCCGCATTCGACGCTGCCGAACGTCCATCCGCCGGGCGTGATGTTGATTCTGGCGCTGGTCTGGAAGGTATTCGGCTTTTCGATCCTGTCCGCCCGCCTGACCATGCTGGCGATCGCATCGGCCGGCGTTTTCCTTTCCTTCTTGCTCGCCCTGCGGCTTTCGTCCAAAACAGATACGACAGCCGATCTTGTCACCCGTCAGCCCGCCTTAGCGGCAATCGCTTTCCTTTTGGCCGCGCCCCTGTTCTATACCCAATCCATGATGGTGTTGCTCGATATGCCTGCCATGACTCTGACAGTGCTGGCGCTTCTCCTGTTCCTGAACGAGCGCTACGCCGCCAGCGCCATCGCCGCCACCGCGCTGGTCCTGGTGAAGGAAACGTCGCTCTCGACTCCCCTCGTCTTCGCGGCGTGGCTCTGGTTCCGCGAAAAACGAAGACGCGAGGCGCTCTATTTCCTGGCTCCTGCCGTCGCCCTGGGATTGTGGCTTGTTGAGCTCCACCATGTAACCGGACACTGGCTCGGAAATGATGAGTTTGCGCGATTCAACGTCAGCCAATCGCTCGGGTTCGGTCATATTCTGTACGCGATCGGACGGCGAATCTATATACATTTTCTGAGCGACGGGCATTTTCTCGGCGCTGCGGCTCTGCTCGCCGGATGGCGCCTGCTGCGCGGCAAAGCGTGGACCATCGCCGGTCTTGTCGTATTGGCCCAAACCGCCCTGGTGACGCTGCTGGGGGGCGCCGTGCTCGACCGCTACATGCTTCCGGTGCTTCCGATCCTCTACATAGCATTCGCGGTTGCCGGGTCGGTTTGGACGCGGCATGTCCGGCTGACAATACAGGGCGCAATGGTGGCGCTGTTTTTTCTCGGCTGGTTCTGGAACCCGCCCGTCCCATTCCCTTACGAGAATAATCTTGCGATGGTGGATTTCGTGCGCCTTCAGCAGAAGGCCGCCGAATACTTGCAGGATCATGCGGCGGGAAAGCGCATCGCGACGGCGTGGCCGTTCAGCGACGCGATTGCGAATCCCGATTTTGGCTATGTCCGCCAGCCTCTCACCCTGACGGTCCTGACCGGAGGCGTGCGGCTCTCGAACCTGAAGAAGCTGAACCCTCAGGATTTCGACTTGCTCGTCGTGTACTCGGCGGAATGGTCGGTGAAGGGGCGGGTTCTTGACAATACCGTAGTGCGTTCCCTGGTGCACGCCTTTCTGGATCCGAACATCAACGCGACACCGGAAGAAATCCGGGCCACGCTCGGCTTTGTTCCCGCGCAGCGCTGGACTCGCGGCGGCCAGTGGATCGAGATCTACATCCCGCGCGGCACAAGCCTTTAGCCTGCTATCGCTTGGGAAATCGATCCTTCACATCCGGCCAAAACTCAACAAACGCGTTCGACGCCAGGCGGCCCAGAAACCCGAGCCCGATCCGGATCCCGGTGCGCTGCGCTGTGACGTCGCTGTCGGGACGCCATGCATTCGACAACGCGTTGCTGGCGCTGATGGCGGCGAATCGCGCATACGCCGGTTCGATAAGTCCTTCCCGGTTCGGAGCCATCACGGTCATCTTGAACACATGTCCGATTCGTCGTCCGAACGGCTGGCCTGCGGCCCGTGGATACCGGGGATCTTCTCCCCAGATCGCGCCCAAGCCCGCTTCCATCGCGTTGCTGGTAGCCACGCCGGTAAGGCGCATTCCGTAACGCTTGCCGAAGCCATTCCAATGCGTGTCAAATTCCTCCGGCCGGTCGATTGCTGTGCCGAATCCCGCGCTGACCAGCCCTCCGGCCAGGCTCGGTGCGCCGACTGTGCCGACGGCGGCCCACTTGATCCGGCCCTTGCCGCTAAGCGGCTGATAACCGGTGACATTGGTCTGCGCGGTTAAGCTGATGGCGGCTGCGAAAAACAGCACGATCGTAGCCCGGCCTCTCACGAACACCCCCTTTCTCACAAACGAACGAGTATCCACCCCCATGTTATGATGAGCGCTGGGAGGGCCACGACGATGTTTGGTACGCTCGGCGTGCAAGAGATGATCATCATCTTCGTTCTTGCCCTCGTTCTGTTTGGCCCAAGAAAGCTTCCAGAACTGGGGCGGACGATCGGAAAAGCGATCACCGAATTCCGTCGCGCCTCGAACGATTTGAAAGCCTCGTTCGAGCGCGAGATGCAGACTCTGGAGCGGGAAAGCCAGTCTATGAGCCAGGTCGCGCAGGTCACGGCGGGCGAGATTTTCGAACGGGCGATTCATTACGATCCCGATCGAAATCGCAGCCTTCCTCCGGCGGAAAATCCGCCGGAGTCTGCGAACGGGACCGCTGAAACGCACCTAACCCCTGCGGAATATTCAGCGGAACTCTCGGCCTCGGCTTCCTTATCCACCGCTACCGAACCATCCACCGTAGGCGCTTCCGCAGTATCAGGCGCTGAATCCAATGGGACTCCCGAAGAGGCCGTTCCTCCACCGGAACCGGCGCACGTTTCCGTTTTAGACGGTATCGTGCCTCGCTCTGAACAGGACAGCTCCCGGCACAGCTAGGTTAAGGTAGGTAGAACGCAACAAGAGAATGGCTGAGCAGCACAACGGCGGAGAACTGCCTCCAGACAACACTCCGCAGGTAGTCTATCCGGACGATCCGGAGAGCGCCTGGCGGCCCGGCACGGAAGAGCCGACGCTGCCTCGCGCTCTGGCTTCGGGTGGCGGGACCAGAACTCCGCCGCCCCCGCCTCCGGATGAGGACGATGACGAAGACGATGGCATGCTGCGCATGTCCTTCATGGAGCACCTGGAAGAACTGCGCTCCCGCATCATCCGTGCGCTGGTCGGCTTTGGCGTAGCGTTTCTCCTGTGTCTGATTTTCGCCGTCCAGCTCTGGGACTACGTCCAGGCGCCCTTAAAGGACGCGACCACGAAACTCGGCGGCGAGATCATCGCCATCGATCCCATGGAACAGTTCTCCATCATCTGGATGTGGACTCCGCTGGTTGTTTCGATCTTCCTCGCCGCGCCCTGGGTGGTGTACCAGGTGTGGGCCTTTATTTCGCCGGGGCTGTATCCGCGCGAGCGCAGGTGGGCCGTGCCGTTTGTGCTCTGCACCGGAGGATTATTCCTGGCGGGAGGCCTGTTCGCTTACTTCATCGCGTTTCGCTACGCGTTGGTGTTTCTGCTGGGGATTGGCGCTCCCACGGGCGTCAAGCCGCTGATCTCCATCGACCGGTATTTCAGCCTGTTTGTGAACGTAATGCTCGGAATCTCACTGGTATTCGAGCTCCCGGTAATCATTTTCTTCCTGACGCTGATCCGCGTGGCCTCGCCCAGCTTCCTGTTGCGGAATTCCCGCTACGCAATCCTGGCGATCGTCATTCTGGCCGCGATCATCACGCCCACACCCGACGTTTTCAACCTGACGCTGTTCGCAGTTCCGATGATCCTGCTGTACTTCATGGGCGTTTTTGCCAGCTACCTGCTCGTGATGCGCCGCGAAAACCGCCGCTTCCCGTGGCGAATCTTCTTCTGGTGGCTCTTGGCTGTGGTCGCCGTCGTCGGCATCGTGGTTCTGTACCTGGTCGCCGAGCAGCATTACCACTTCGTCCCGCGCTGGCCGTTCCTGGCCAGGTAGAGCCTTCAGCCGCCAGAATAGAGCCGGCCGGTGAACATCTTAAAGAGAATCCAGCCGGCCCGTGTGGCGAGTTTCATCCGCGCCAGCACCGGCAGCCTGCGGTCCACCTCGTAGCCGTTTCTGAGCCGCTCCACCGCTTCCCTGCCGCCCGCGATTGCCAGGTGGGCTTCCTCGATCAGTTCCTCTGCACGCAGCGAACCGGCCGGCAACACGGCCCGGATAATCCGTTCCGCGCCATCCAGCCGCCCCCACATCAAGTCGTTTTCGCGCCATTCGCGCTTCAGAAACGCACCGAAGTGAAACAGCGCTGTGCCCGCTAGCTTCCGCCGTTTCTCTGTGGGAGAATTTTCGTCCAGAATCGCGGTCGCATCCCGCGGGCTGATGCGAAAGACTTCGCACAACTCGGCCTCGCCCACGGATGCTTCGTAGAAAACGGGAAACGTGATCTGGTCGTAGTATTCGAACTGATCGAACCATCGCCTCGATTCGGCACCGAGACACGCTTCTACCTCGGCCGCCGCGCGCACGAAAACCTCGCGGAACCGGGCTGCGACCTCTTCGGGACTGCGCGGCGGGATCCCCGGGGGATTACGAAGACGAATCAGAGTGGCCGCGGCTTGATGCACCGCTCGCCGTGTCTTCGGATCGTTTAGTTTGCGCAGCAGGTAACGCAAGCGCCGCTCGCGATATCCCAAGTCGAAGTCGAGCAGGAAGCGGCTCTCACTGTTTTCCGGATCCTGCTCGGAGTACTTGCTCCGCCGCCAGGCGTGGACGCGCGCCGCCTCCACTCGCAGCATCCCGGCTAGATCGTCCGTGACCGCCCGCACCTTCAACCGGTGATATCCGGCGTACCCTGGCCCACGATCGTGAATTTCCTCCGCAAGCGTCCTCCGTTGGTACGCTGCGCCCTCCGCGCGGCTGGTGAATTCCGGTCTTTGCAATATCCACTCCGTGACATCCGCCTCCACGTGCGAGGCGATGTCTTGCATCCGTTCGATCAGCCGGTTGCGTTCCAGCACGCGTTCCAGATCCTCGCGAATCGTCTCCTGGCGGGGCAAGGTGATCAGCGCATCCAGCGAATTCCGCAGAAAATCGGGCGCAGGCTTAAGCCCCGTGGCCTTAGGCCCGTCCGGGTCATCGGGCGACGGTTCGATATACACCAGTTTCCGGGACACCGGCAGATCCGAGCTGCGCTGCGACAGGGCTTGAATTGCGTGCGTGAACGGCTTGTTGTCCAGATATCCGCCGTCGCCGAACGCGCGCTGCGAATATTCGGCCGTGCTGGCGTAATCCGGGAAAAATTGTTCGCAGCCCGCCAGTTCCGCGCCAAGGCAGACCGGCTCGAAGGCGAACGGAAACGCCGAAGTCGCGCGTGCTGCAAACGCCAGGAACGGATCGTTTCGCGCGAAATGATTCTTGTCCTCGCCGAAACGTAAGCGGAACACGTTTTTGTGGCGTTTCTCCCACACGGTTTTGTCGGCGAGCTTCAGCGGCAATTCGAGCCCCTGGATGTCGGTTGCCGTGACGAACACATCCATTTCGGGTTGCAATGCGGTTCCTGTGCCGCGGCCCATTCCGGCCAAAGCACCCATCAGCCGCGATTCCATCGCGGCGCTACTGAGCAGGCTGCGCGGCAGTTTGTCGGTGTTCAACAAAGTCTGGGCGTCGGCCTGATCCAGCCATAACTTGCCGATCTGATCGAGCGTCTGGCCGTTCGCTAACGCCTTTCCCAGAAAGATCGCGTTGATGCCGCCCGCCGAAGTCCCCGATGCGATGTCCACCAGAAAGCGCGTGCGAAGCGTTCCGTCCGGCGAGCTCGCCAGCTTGCGATAGACGCGCTCGGTCCCCGTCAGCTCCGCTTCCTCCACGGCAGTGGAACGCACCAGGTGATAGAACTCCTGGGTCACGCCGTGGATGTAGACCGCCAGCGACGCTCCGCCATAAAGCACCAGCGCGAATCGGATTTCCTGTTCGAAAGCGGGTTCCACCGACCGCAGTAGAGCAGCCCTTTGCCTACTCGGGATTCACCGGAGGCGGCAGGTGCGCTGTTCGAAACCACTTACGGTCCAAGCAGCGTGGTTACGATTTTCCCGCCGCCAGCTTCAGCTCCGTCAGCGTGACCTTCCGCGTCTGGGGATTCGGAAGATGAACCGGGATGATCCGGTCCACATCCAGCTTCAAGCGCTCGATATTCGCCAGCAGGTTGATCTGGTATGGATTCGGATTCGCCGCTGGCGTCGCCGGCGCGGGATTCCCGAGCACGTTGAACTCGTCCGCCTCCACCACGATCTTTTGCGCCGGGAGGTAAGCGATCAGCATGCCGATATTATGCGTGCTGTTCTGCACGTGGTGAAGCTCGATCACGTGCATCCCGTCGGTCAAAACCTTCTTGTCTCCTGCGTATTCCACTTTGATCTTGGCTTTCGGATTCTTCTTCTGCATGTTGTCCGGAACCAGCGTGTGCGGATTCGCCAGGATCTTTTCGAAGTATCCCCTGTTGGCCTGGTGCGTGATGATGGTCGCACCCTCGGCGACGAAGTCGCGCAGCCCCTGCGAATGGTCGAAGTGAGCGTGTGTGTTGATCACGTACCTGATCGGCTTGCCCGGAACCAGCCGCTTGGCTTCGGAGATGATCTGATCCGCGCGCATGTCGTTCTGCGGCCCCTCGATCACCACGATGTAGTCCTTGAAGTCGCCAATAACGGCTCCGTAGCCTCCGGTCACCAGCCAGAAACCGCCGCCCAGGTCCTCGCTCTCGATCGCAGCCGGACCGCCGCGTCCGCCTCCCGGCCCGCCCGGACCGCCTTTGCCTTTCCCGTCGCCGCCCTTGGCGCCGCGCGCCGGAGCCGTCAGATCGACAGGCTGGTTCACCTTCACGTCGGCTACCGTCATCTCCCAGATTTTCGGTCCGCCCTGCCGCTGGACAATGCTGGTCGGCACGTTCACGCCGCCGAAAACCTTGTAGTTGCTAAACGTCGCTTCCCATTTCGTGTCGCCCAGCATGCCGTTATCGATCAGAGTCTCCACGCGTTCCATCAGTCCCTGCTCGTTGATATAACCCTTCACGGTCGTCTTGTAGGCCGTGCCGTTTTCCATCGGGAAGCTGAGCACTGTATACTTCTTTTCCTTCGAAACAGTCGCATTTTTCTCAAGCGCCATCTTGAGGAACCCCAGCGGCAACATCGCGAACTGAATCTGATTGTTGAAGTTGTTGGCCTGGCCGACCGCGACCGCGCCCATCTGCGTAGGCGCCGGGCACGTAGTGCCCGCGCCGCCGCACTGATTCATCGGCTCGCCTTCGGAGCGGTCGCGAACGTCGCGCCAGCCTTTCGCTTCGAAGTCCACCGAACGGGTCCAGTTTTTGTTTGCCGTCCAGCGCCAGCGGTCCGAATTCGGGTTGAATGCCTGTCCTACGGAACCGTCTCCGCCTTCGCCGATAAGCGTGAGCGTTTTCACGTTCTCCGCGCCCATGGCCTTCATGGATTTATCGACCACGGATTTCAGATCGCTCTGCGCCGAGACCACCCAGACCAACAGGCTCGCGAGTCCCGCAGCAACAAGAACCTTTTTGAACATGCTCGCCTCCACCTAGGAATGAAACGCCCGGCCCTCCGGGCCAGCGGTCAGTATATCACCGCATTCTCGCATCGCTCCTGCGCAGCGAGTATAATGCGATCCATGAACCGCCCGATTTTCGTAACGTCGCTTGCAGCAGCGGTTTTCGTAACGGCGGTTTCCGTTCAGGCCCAAAATCTTCCGGCCGATATCGACCCGCAGTCGTTCTCCAGGCTGCCCCTGATCCAGCGCGACCAGCTCAAGGGCGATGCGCTGCGCGTCTATGACGCAGTGGTGGGCAAGGATGCCGGCGGGAAGGGACGTACGACACCGCCCATGGGTCCTGCGGCAACGTCTCTGTACAGCCCGGGCGTCGCGCTACCGATGAACCAGCTCAATCAGTACCTGCGAAACACCGTCGTGGGTCCGGCCATGTTCCAGATCTGCACGCTGATCGCCGCGCGCGAATTCGACGAGCACTACGAATGGAACTCGCATGAGGCCGGGGCCAGGCGCGCGAACGTCGACCCGAAAACGATCGACGCGATCAAATTCAACCGCCCGCTCGACGGCCTTCCCGAAAAAGAGGCGCTCGTCGTTCGCTTCGGCCGCGCGCTCTTCCGCGATCACAAGGTGAGTCCGGACCTGTACGCGGCGGTGGTGGATGTTTTCGGACGCCAGGGAATGTTCGAGCTGACAGCGATTATGGGCGACTATGCGATGGCCGCCATCATGCTGCGCGCCGTCGATCAGCACGTGCCCGAGGTGACCAACCCGCTGCCTCTCGTCAAACCTTAGTTACTTCCCATCGACGGAAAACGCGAGCAGAACGTTGCCGCCTTGCCCGCCGGCGAATGCATACCCCGAAGTTGCCACCACCATCCCATTCGCGATCGCCACGCCGCCGCCGTTGAAGGCTCCGCCCTTGCCGGGAAGTCCGTTGACCGTGTTGGGGAACGCCTGGACGGCGTCAAAGTCCCAAACGATCGTTCCATCTTTGGTTGCGTAGGCCCGCAAGTGTCCGCCGAACGAAGCCGAAAACGCGATGCCCGGCATCGCGGAAACCGCGGAGGATTGCGCCCGATTGCCCGCGTTCTGCGGAGCCGGGGTGCTCCACACCTTTTCGCCAGTGTCCATGCGCAGCGCATAGAGTCCGGGTGTGCCGTTAGGTTTGTTGATATCGGCGATGGCGGCGTACAGCGTGTTTCCCTCCGCCGCCATGCCCCATCCGATTCCGCCCAGCAGGCCGTTGCCGACTCCAATGCGCGTCTTCCACAGAACCTTGCCGCGCTGCTCCGGATCCAGCGCGTATACCACGCCCGATTTCTGGCTGGCGAACAGCACATCGCGGCCGTCCACGTTCTTCAGGATCGTCGAGCTTCCGAAATCCAGATCCTCGCCGGGACTTTCCGGACACAGAGCGCTGCGCGGGCAGCCCGGCACCCAGTTGTCGCCCGGAGTCACCTGGTTCGACCACAGCAGGCTGCCGCTCTCCAGGTCGAAAGCCAGGATGGCGTCGGTGGTGGGCAGTTCGATTCCGGTGTAGGAATTGCCGCTTCCGATGTAGATCCGCTTGCGCTTCTCATCGATCCTTGGCGACGACCATAGGCTCGCGCCGGCCGGCCCGAACAGCTTCCTGCCGTCGGCCGCGGTCTTGTACTGCTTTGGCGGATCCGGAATCGTGTAAGTCTTCCAGATAATTTTGCCGGTGCGCGCGTCCAGCGCCGAAAGGCTCCCGCGAAACTTGCAGCACTCGTAATTGTTAGCCCCCGAGCCGGTTTCCTCGCCCGAAGACATGGGCACGTACAAGCGGCCATCGTGGTAGACGGGCGTGCCTGTGATCCGGGCAAGCGGGAAGTCGTCGACCTTGGTTTTCCAGATCAATTGCCCGGTTTGCGCATCGACGGCGTGCGCCGTGCCGCCGCTATCGCCGAAGAACGCGGTCCAGCGCGCATCATTCGGCAGCTTGACGATCTGAATCGCGGTGCGTGTAATATTGCCGGCGTCGTAGCTCCAGTACGTGCAACCAGTGGCCGCATCCAGCGAAAACACAGTGCCGGCGGCACTGCCCACGAACACCCGCCCGCCGACGATCACAGCTTGCGCCTGGTTGCGCTGGTTCAGAGGTCCGGGAAACGCGAAGGCCCATTTCAATTTGAGCTTCGGAACATCGGCTGCGGTCAAGCCGGGCTGCGGCTGAAAGCGCGAACCAGCGGAATCCACGCCCCAACCGTTCCAATCGCCGGGTCCGGGCGAGAACGGCTTCGGTGTGCCAGAGCACTTCGCAGAATCCGGAGTCTGCGCGTAGAGCGAAACCGCGAGCGCGGCGAAAACAAACAGACGCATGGCCCTACTGTAACTGAGTTTTGAGATAGTTCGCGAGTCCACCCAGCTCAAGAATCTTGCGGACCGAATCGGGCAACGCAGGAAAGGCATATTCCTTTCCGCGCAGATGGATCTGGCCGGCCGCCAGATCGATCTTCAGCGTGTCGCCCTCCCGTACATCCGGATACAGCTCGGGGCATTCGAAAATCGGCAGGCCGTCGTTGATCGCGTTGCGGTAGAACGTCCGCGCGAAGGAGCACGCGACCACAGCCTGGATTCCCAGCCCTTGGATCGCCGTCGCGGCCTGTTCGCGGGCGCTGCCGCAGCCGAAGTTTCGCCCGGCAACCAGAATCTGGAACTCGCGCAGCTTGGCGGGAAACGCTTCGCCCAAAACTTCGAATGCGTGCTGGGCCAGCCGCTCGCGGTCGATGTAGATCAGATACCGCCCCGGAATAATGATGTCGGAATTGATGTTGTCGCCGAATTTGTAGACACGGCCTTGCATCACGGAATCCATGTTTAGAAGAACTCCCGCGGATCGGAAATCGCGCCCTTGATGGCCGAAGCTGCCAGCGTCGCAGGGCTCGAAAGATAGATCTCGGCCTTGCTGCTGCCCATCCGGCCCAAGAAATTGCGATTCGCCGTAGAAAGGCACACTTCGCCGTCCGCCAGGACGCCGCCATCGCCTGCGCAGGCGCCGCAACCAGGATTCGTGAACAATCCGCCGCTTTCGAGCAGCGTCTGAAACACCCCCGTTTTCGAGGCTTCCAACAAAATTTCCTTCGAACCAGGAGTGATGATCAGCCGCACCTTGGGATGCACCTTGCGGCCCTTCAGAATCTGCGCGGCGATTTCCAGATCTTCGTATTTCGCGTTACAGCACGAGCCGAGAAACGCTTGGTCGATGGGGGTGCCCTGAACATCCTGGATCGGCTTGGTGTTCTCCACCTCGTGCGGGCATGCGACCATGGGTTCCAGCCCGCCCAAATCGACGGCCAGTTCCATCTCGTACACCGCGTCCAGGTCCGGATGTACCGGCTGGTAGCGCTTCGAACCGTCCAGCCGGCCGCGAAGATACTCTTCGGTCTTGGCGTCCGGAGGAACGAAAGCGCACTTCACGCCCATCTCCATCGCCAGATTGGTCATCGTCATGCGCTCGGAAACGCTCAAGCTCCGCGCGGACTCGCCGTGAAACTCGACCGATTTGTACCCGCAACCATCGGCGCCCAGGCTGCCGATCAGGTGTAGCATCAGATCCTTGGAGAACACGCCCGGCCGCAGGCGCCCGCTCAAATTCATTTTGAAGCTTTCGGGCACCTTCATCCACAGCTTTCCGGTAATCCAAACGGATGCGACTTCGGTGTAACCGATGCCTGTGCCGAGGGCGCCCAGGCTGCCGTAAATCGTACAGTGCGAATCGGTGCCGACGATCAGATCGCCCGGCGCGACGTGGCCGTGCTCCATCAACACCAGGTGTGCGATGCCGGCGTCCACATCGTAAAACTTATTGATGCCGTTGGTGCGGGCGAAATTGCGGCTCACCTGCTGGTCTTGCGCGTTTTTCTCGGTTTTCGCCGGAGCAATGTGATCCAGCACCACTGCCAGGCGGTCCGGATCGTACAGCTTCGCCGCGCCCACCTTCTGCATCACGCTGACCGATCGCCAGGTGGCGGTGTGGCTCATCACCAGGTCGGGATACGCGTCCACGATCTCGCCCGGCCGGACCGAACTGCGGCCGGACTTCGCGGCGAGAATCTTTTCGGCGATCGTATGTCCCATGAGTGTTTCGAAGAAGGCCCTTCTGCTAACATAGCAGTCGCGCAAGAGAGCAGAATTGGCGGAAGCTTCCCAAAAAGGCGGATGGCGCGTACTGGCCGCGTCCTTCACCATCCTGATGGTGGCGTTCTCGTTCGCGCTGTTTTCGCTGCCGATCTTCTACCCGTTCCTGCGGCGAGCCTACGGCTGGAGCGCGGCGCAAGCATCCGCCGGCGGATCGATTGTGCTCCTGCTGATTGGCATTCTGGGACCGGCGATCGGCAGGCTGACCGACCGGTTCACGCCCAAGAAAGTGCTGCTTGCGGGCATGTGCCTGGGCGCAACAGCGCTCGCTCTGCTGTCCACGATTACCAGCTTGCCGCAATATTACGCGTTCTGCGTTCTCTTCGGGATCGGCACGGCGGCGGTTTCCCTGGTGCCCACTTCGATGCTGATCGCGCCGTGGTTTTCCACCAAGCGCGGCCTGGCTGTGGGGGTGATCAACGCAGGCGTCGGCGTGGCCGGTTTCATTGCGCCGAACATGACGCGGAAGCTGATCGAGCAGTGGAGCATGTCGCATGCCTTTCTTGCGCTGGCGGCATTCCTGGCGATCCCGTTTCTGGCGACGGTGATCCTGGTTCGCGGCTCGACTCGAGCGCCGGCAGCCGCGACCCGGCACAGTTTCACCAATGCCGGCGCGATCCTCAAGACCCCGATGTTCTGGAGGTTCGGACTTGGCCTGTTTTTCGCAGCCCACACGCTGACCGGCATTCAGCAGCATCTGGCGCTCTACATGACCGGACACGGTGTGACCCCCGCCAACGCGGCGTTTGCGTTGAGCATGCTGCTGGGCGCCAGCGCCGTCGGCAAAGTCGGCGGCGGGGCCATCGCCGACAAATATTCCGCACGCGTTTCCCTGCTGTGGAGCGTGGTGTGCCTGGCTGCCGGGATCGGCGGGCTGCTGGCCGTCGCGCCGGATTCCGCGGTCGTCTACTGGGCGGCCGCGATGTTCGGATTGGGATACGGGGGAGTGTTCAACGCCCCGCCGTTGCTCGCTTTCGAACACTTCGGCATCGAGAAGGTCGGCACGATTCTTGGGCTGTTCATGATGTTCTTCGGCGTAGGCACGTCTTCGGGCGGTTTGGTTGCTGGCATGGTTTTCGACCGGACGCGAAACTATGCGAATTCCTTTACCGTGGATCTGCTTTCCTGCGGCGTCGCATTCCTGCTGCTGTTCGCGGCCGGGCGCATTCGCGCGCTACGTCCGGCGGAGGCCGCCGCTCGAGCGTAGAAGCGATGACTCCTCTGACGACCGCTCTGAAAATCGAAGGCCGCTGCTGGAAGTTCGGCCACAACATCCCCACGGACCTGATCACGCCCACAGCCTACGTGATGCGTGGCATGGGCGAAATGGTGAAGCACGTTCTCGAAAACGCCAATCCGGATTTCCCGAAGAACGTGCAACCGGGCGACATCATCGTCGCGGGCCGCAACTTCGGATGCTCTTCCGGCCGCGCGATCGCGCCCAAGGCCATCAAGGCGACCGGCGTGGGCGCGGTGATCGCCGAGTTCTTTTCCCGCACGTTCTATCGCAATGGTCCTGAGATCGGGCTGCCGCTGCTCGAAGCGCCCGGCATCCACGATCTGGCCGAGACAGGCCAGCGCCTGCGGATCGATATCGAAAACGGTATCGTGGAAAATCTGACCACGGGAAAATCCATCCAAGGGCGTCCGCCTTCCGGACTGCTGCTCGACATGCTGCGCGCGGGCGGGCTAATCCCGCTGCTTAAAACCGGCGCGGGCAAATCCTTGCTTGAATCATGACGCTGCTGTTGACAAACGAAGAAGTGGAGCAGGCGCTGACTCCGCAAGACGCGATCGCCGCCACGGAAAGCATCTATCGCGAACTAGCCGAGGGCAAGGCGCGGAATCGGGCGCGCTCGCAGGTGTATCTGCCGGCAGAATCGCGGGAGCATCCGGGATTTCACTACCGGATGAAGACGCAGGAAGGCGGAAGCCTGGATTGCGGCGTGTGGGCGCTGCGCATCACTTCCGATATGGCGGGATTTTCCTACACGGCGGGCGTCAAGCGGCGACGGATTTTGCCGGTCGCGACCGGAAACAAATACTGCGGCATGGTCATTCTGTTCGACGTCGAGCGCATCGAACCGGTAGCGATCATGCCCGATGGCGTGATCCAGAAAGTGCGCGTCGCGGCGATGAGCGCGGTGGGCGCGCGCTATCTTGCGCCGGAAAAACCGAAGGTGCTCGGACTGTTTGGCAGCGGATGGCAGGCGGGCGCGCATCTCGAGTTCCTCGCGGCGCAGTACAATTTCGATCAGATTAAAGTTTTCAGCCCGAACCAGGAGCACTGCGGCGCATTTGCGCGCGCGATGTCGGCAAAGCTGGGGCGCCAGGTGCGCGCGGTACGCACGCCGCGCGAAGCCGTAGAAGGCAGCGATTTCGTACAAGCCGCCACGGCCGCCTGGGATCCGGTCTTCGACGGGCACTGGATCGAACGCGGCATGTACGTGGCCTCGATCGGCGGCTCGGACGCGAGCAACAAGCGGCGCGAGATCGATGACGAAACCATCCGCCGCGCGGATGTTTACTTCGTGCACTCGAAGGAAGTCGCCCAAAACGATCAGTCGCCCGACGTGTGGGAGGCAGCGCAGAAAGGCATCGTCCGCTGGGAAGATATCGGCGAGCTTCAGGATCTGGTCGCAGGCAAGCGCGCCGGGCGCACTAGCGCGGATCAGATCACGCTGTTCAACAACAACACGGGCGCCGGAACGCAGTTCGCCGCAGTCGGCGCGGCGGTCATGAAACGCGCGCGGGCGCTGGGCCTGGGCCGCGAACTGCCGACCGAGTGGTTCCTGGAGAGCGTGTCGCCGTGAGCGCATCGTTTGTCAACGAATACCGGCGAAAACAACTGTTCGAACTCCTGGCCGAGCGCGGATGGGACTCGCTGCTGCTCTACGGCAACGCCTGGCGCAAAGATCCGTTCCGCAGCCTGGTGAATTTCAATTTTTCGGGCGATCATGCGCTGGCGCGGCTGTCCCGATCGGGCGACGTCTCGGCCGCGTTCAGCGATCCCTGGGATGCCGAAGTTGCGGGCGGCACCTATCAGTGCGATTTCGCGAAAGCGTTTGCCGGCGGAGCGTCGGCTGTTGCCGGGCTGGAATTCCTGGAGCGGCGTTTCGTCGAAGCCTGCGGCACAGCGCCCGCTTCCGCCACAGCCGATCTCGAAGAGCTCCGCCGCGGGAAGACCGCCGAAGAGATCGGATACATCCGCCGGGCCGCCGATCTCGCGGATCGCGGCTACCAGCGTTTTGTAGAAGTCGCCGAACCGGGCATGCGCGAGTTCGAGCTGGTGGCGGAAGTCGAAGCCTTCCTCAAGGAGAACGGCGCCGAAGATAATTTCATGCTGATCGCCTCCGGCGGGACCGAAGTCGTCGGCATGAAGCCGCCCACCGAACGGGTCCTGCAAACAGGCGACTCGATCACCACCGAGCTCACGCCCGCAATCAACGGCTACTACGCGCAGATCTGCCGCACGCTGGTGCTGGGCGATCCGTCGCCCGGCCAGCTTCAGTCCTTCGCGATTTTTGCCGAAGCGCAGAAAACCGCCGAGGATTTGATCCGGCCGGGAATCACCGCCGCCGCTGCCGCCCGCGCGCAAAACGACGTCTTTCGAAAATACGGGTTCGGCGATTACACGGGATCGAAATACACGCGCGTTCGCGGCCACTGCCTGGGGCTTTATCCCGACGAGACGCCGCACATCCTCGAAGACGTGGATTACGTTCTCAAACGCGACATGGTGGTGATCGCGCATCCCAACACGTATCTGCCGCTTTCCGGCTACATGGTGTTCGGCGATCCGCTGCTGCTGACCGAATCCGGCAACATCCGCCTGACAAAAACGGCAAAGAAGCTTTTCGTCAAATGAAACGCGGATTGATCACGTGGGATCGGGCGGAGCTGCCGCCTTCCGTTTTTGAAACGCGGCTCGCGAAGGCCCGCGCGGCGCTCACGCAACATGACCTGCCCGCGCTGCTGGTTTACAGCGATGTCTGGCGATCCACCGAAGGCCGGCATCTGACCAACTTCATGCCCTACTGGAACCGGTCGCTGATCGTGATCCCGCGCGAGGGCGGTCCGATCCTGCTGTGCGGCCTCTCGCCGCGCGTGTATCCGTGGATTAAATCGGTGACCGTGTTTGAGGAGATCCGGCCCGCGGCGAAACTGGTGCCCACGCTGCTTCAGCTCTGTGCGGAACGCGGCTGGACCAGGGTTGGCGTGCTTGACCTGCCCAGGCTGCCGCATGAAATCCAGATCCCGCTGGAACTGGCCAACATCACGTTCGATCTGACGGATGAGGCCGAGATCGCCTGGAACCGGCGCGCCGAGCAAATGGCCCGCCAGATCCTGAGCGCGGAGCTGCCGAAGGGAGCCGGGCTCACCGATTACCAGTTCTCCGGACGGTTGGAACGCGCCTACCGCCGAGCGGGGGCGGAGGACCTGGTGCTGCGATTCAGCATCGGCGGTTCCACGCCGCGGCCTGCTTGCGGCGCGAAGCTCGGCGACCGTTATGCCGTCGCGGTCGCGCTCGAATATCGCGGGCATTGGGCCCGCATCACGCTCGGCGTACCGCCGGGAAGCGTGCCGCGATGAACATGATCGAAAAAATCTTGGCGCGCGCCAGCGGCCGCAAGCAGGTCGCGCCCGGCGAGATCGTGGTGGCGAACGTCGATCGCATGGTGCTGCACGATCTCAGCTCGAACCTGGTCTCCAAGGTTTTCGAAAACGAGATGGGCGGCGGAAAACTCTTCGATCCCGGCCGGATCGCCTTCGTCTTCGATCACACGTTCTCACCGCCCAGCCAGGCCGATGCCGACGTTCTCATCGAAGCGCGCCGTTTCGCCGCGAAGTACGGGATCCGCAATGTATTCGACTCCGGATCCGGCAGCATTCACCACGTGATTATCGAAAACGGTTTATGGGCGCCGGGGAACGTGATCATCGGCTGCGATTCGCACACCACCATTTACGGCGCGTTGGGCGTATTCTCCACGGGCGTGGGAAACAATTCCATGGCCGCGCTCGGCTACGCGCACGGCAAGGCCTGGTTTCGCGTGCCGGAAACCATCCAGGTCGTACTGCACGGCTCCCTGCGCAGCGGCACGACGCCGCGGGACGTGGCGCAATATCTCGAAGGATTTCTGGGCGAGGATAGCGCGGTGTACCGAGCCGTCGAGTACGCCGGTCCGTTCATCGAAGACCTCTCGATCGAAGACCGGATGCTGTTCCCGCTGATGGCCATCGACCTCGGCGCGAAGGCGGGCTACATCGACCCCGATGAGAGAACCGCCGCTTACGCGCAAAAATATTCGCGCAAAAAAGACTTTGAGCTGTTCAAGAACGATCCCGGCGTGCGTTACGCGAATATCATCGATGTGGACGTGTCCCTGCTCGAGCCGCAGGTGGCCTGCCCGCCGACGGTAGGAAACGTGAAACCCGTCGGCGCGGTGGCGGGGACCGAAATCCAGCTTGCCGAAATCGGCGGGAGTACCGGCGGGCGCCTGGGCGACATTCGCGTGCTGGCGCAGGCTCTCCGCGGCCGGAGAGTTCACCCGAATGTCCGGCTTCAGGTTGTGCCGATCACGCGTGGCGTCTACCTGGCGGCGCTCCGCGAAGGATTGCTCGAAACTATTGTCGAGGCCGGCGGAATTATTTTCCCGCCCAGCGCCGGATCCAACCAGGCCGTCAACATGGGCGCCATGAGCGAACAAGAGGCGATGATTTCGACCCAGGCCCGCAATTTCCCGGGCCGCAACGGACATCCCAAGGCCCGGCATTACCTGGCATCGGCCGCAACGGTCGCCGCGTCGGCTCTGGCCGGGTGCATCGCCGATCCGCGCTGACGGTTTTGCGTCAGTTCGGTATCATGTACGAGCGGACTCATATCGAGGGGGAACAGATGATTATCGATTCGCACGGCCACGTAACAGCGCCCGAGAAACTGTACGTCTACAAGGCCAACGTGCTATCCCACCGGGGGGCGCACGGGCGGGGCAGCCACGGCGCATCGGACGAAGAGATCAAGGGCGCGCTGAACGCTCCGGTGTTCGGCGGATCTTCCCACTTGCAGCAGTTGAAGGAAGTCGGGACGGACATGCAGATCATTTCGCCGCGTCCCTATCAAATGATGCACAGCGAGGACCCGAAAGTCGTCCGCTGGTTCATCGAAGAGACCAACGACATCATTTACAAGCAGACCAAGCTGTATCCGAACGTGTTCCGCGGGGTGTGCGGTTTGCCCCAGAGTCCCGGAGTCAGCCCCAAGGAATGCTTGCCGTACCTCGAAAAACTGGTGAAGGAGCAGGGATTCGTGGGGTGCCTGCTCAACCCGGATCCAAGCGAGTGTACCTCTACAACAACGCCTCCGCTGGGCGACCGCTTCTGGTATCCGCTGTACGAAAAACTGTGCGAGCTGGATGTTCCCGGCCACATTCATTCGGCTGGCTGCCGCTCGCCCCGCCTGACCTATTCCCTCCACTTCATCAATGAGGAAAGCATCGGCGTCGTCTCGCTGCTCGAATCCAACGTCTTCAAAGATTTTCCGACGCTCAAGATTCTGGTCTCGCACGGCGGCGGCGCGATTCCGTATCACTGGGCGCGCTTCGAAGCCAGCTCGCTGCGCAAGGGCGGCGAGCGGTTCTCCGACAAGATGCGGAACCTCTACTATGACACCGTGCTCTATTCCAGCGAATCGCTGGCGCTGCTGATCAAGACCGTCGGCGCGGATCGCTGCCTGTTCGGCACCGAGCGTCCGGGAGTCGGAACGGTCAAAGATCCGCGCACGGGCCGCTGGCTGGACGAAACGCGGTTTCTGATCGAAGCGTTCGACTGGCTGAGCGCCGCCGACAAGAAACTCATCTTTGAAGACAACGCCAAGAAACTGTTCAAGCTGGAGGTCGCGCAACCCCAGGCGAAAGGAGTCAGTTCATGAGATCCCGATTCTGGCTGGCATTTCTGATAGCAGCGGGTCTGATTGCTCCGGCCGCATTCGCGCAGAAGATCACGCTGATTTATCCCAACCGGAGCGGCTCCCAGTGGCCCTTGTTCCTCGCGAAGGAAGGCGGCTACTACCAGAAGTACGGCCTGGACGTCGATCTGAAGTTCGTCGTGCATCCGGGCAGCATCGCAGCGCTGGTGAGCGGGGACGCCGCGCTGGTCAACTCGTCGCTGGAACAGCTGATGCAGGCGGCCTCAAAAGACGGATCGATGGTAATCGTCGGAAGCTCGCTCAATAGGGGAACGTTCGCGCTGATGGCCCGCAAGGATCTTTCTTCGATGAAGGATCTGAAGGGCAAGCGAATCGCAGTCGGGCAGGTCGGCGATGCGCCTTACGGATACGTAGTCGCGCTGCTGGCCAAAGCGGGATTGAGCGCGCGGGATGTAACTTGGGTGCCGGTCGGAACCGACGTCAGCGGCCGGGCCGCTGCGCTTGAAAGCGGCCGTGCCGATGCGACCATGCTGACGGCGCCCGCGTACTTCAAGCTGGAAGACGCCGGATTCAAGACGCTGGCGAATCTTGCCGAGCACGACGATATCTTCGCTTCCACCGGCTACCTGATGAAGAAGAGCCAGATCCAGGCGAATCCAAAACTGCCGGAACTGCTGATCCAGGCCCAGGCCGAGGCCATCAAGCGCTTCTATGACGACAAGGCCTTCGCGGTGAAGGCGTACATGGTCTACGACAAGCAGCCGCAGGCGGATGTCGAACGCATCTACGATCTCTACGCCAAACCCAAAGCCTTCGAGCGTGTGCCGTACGTGCTTGCCGACGCAGTGAAGGCGGTGGTGGCGCAGCAGTCCGATCCGCAGATCGCCGCGCAGATGAGGGCCTACGACTTTCACAAGATCGTCGACAACAGCACGGTAGACCGCCTGGTGAAAGAGAAGTTTTTCGAAAATTTGTTCGGCGCCGCGATCCAGGCGGAACAGGATCGCAGGGCCAAGCTCGCGTTTAAGTAGATGATCAAGCTGTCCATCGAGCACCTTTCCAAGCGCTATTGGTTTGAGCGCGAGGACCGCGAGGTGCTCGCGGTGAACGACGTCTCTCTGGATGTCGCCGACGGCGAGTTCCTGGCCATTGTCGGTCCCAGCGGGTGCGGCAAGACCACGCTGCTCAATATCGTCGCCGGCCTGCTGCCATACGAAGAGGGCAACGTCAGCATCGATGGGAAGAAAGTGCAGGGACCGGGTGTCGATCGGGCGGTTGTCTTTCAGCACGCGAGCCTGCTTCCGTGGCGGAGTATCAACGGCAACGTCCGCTACGGGATGGAACTACAAAAGCGCTTCGACGAGGCGACCATGCGCCAGCGGGCGGATCACTTCATCAAACTGGTGGGCTTGAGCGGATTCGAGCGCCATTATCCGAACGAGCTTTCGGGAGGCATGCAGCAGCGCGTGAATCTGGCGCGCGCGCTGGCCGCCGATCCCAAGGTCCTCCTGATGGACGAACCGTTCGCCGCGCTCGACGCCCAGACGCGCGAGTTCATGCAGGCCGAACTGCTGAAAATCTGGTCGGAGAACCGCAAGACGGTCCTCTTCATCACGCACCAGATCAATGAAGCCGTTTATCTGGCGGACCGCGTTGCCGTAATGAGCGCGCGCCCCGGCCGGCTGAAGGGCGTGTTCAAGATTCCCTTCGCAAGACCGAGGACGCTGCACCTGAAGCGCGATCCTCAATTCCTGGAAATCGAAGATTCCATCTGGCAACTGATCGAAGAGGAATCGCAGCGGATGAATATGGTGCTGGCGGAAAAGTAGATGAAAGCGAATCGCGGCCGCCCTCACAAGAGTTTTTACGCCAGGCATGAAGCCCTCATTCTCGGCGGGATATCGGTTGTGCTTCTGATCGGGGTGTGGCAGGCGTGCTGGTCGATGGGGCTGATCTCGCCTCTGTTCTTCAGCAGCCCTTCGGCCATCGTCAAGCAGTTCCGCTACACGCTGGTGGAAGGAACGCTGCTGGCCGACATGAAGTACAGCGGCATCAATTTCGCGCTTGGATTCGTCTTGGCTGTGATTACAGGCGTGATCGCCGGCGTGCTGATCGGCTGGTATCGCCGGCTCCGGCTGTTTCTCGATCCTTTCCTGAACGCCTTTTACGCGACGCCGCGCATTGCCATGGTGCCGCTGATCATCATCTGGTTCGGCATCGGCATCTGGTCGAAAGTGTTCATCGTGTTTCTGTCGGCTTTCTTTCCGATCCTGGTCAACACGGTCGGCGGCGTGCGCGCGCTGGACCGCGATCTGCTGCGCGCGGCCAAAGCGTTTTGCGCGTCGGACTGGCAGATTTTCAAAACGCTGGCGATTCCTGGATCGGTGCCGTTCATTCTCACTGGAATCCGGCAGGGCGTTGCGCTGGGGCTGATCGGAATGGTGGTCGGCGAGATGGTCGGCAGCAGCCAGGGCGTCGGGTTCATGGTGGCTTACGGAGGGCAGACGTTTAACACCGACACGCTGTTCGTCGGCATGATCGTGATCGCGTTTTCGGGAATTTTGCTCACCTGGCTCGCCGAGCGTCTGGAGCGCCGTTTCTCGCGCTGGAGACCGGAGCGGTGAGGCCTTGGCATCACGGAACCCTATGAATGCTCTCCTCGCCCGCTTGGGCAAACTGGATTCCTGCGCCGTTTCCGACGCGCTCGACAAGCTCGGACTCAAGGGCTCGGTCACCGGGATCGAACGCTTTTCGGCCGACCGCCGAATTGCGGGCAGAGTGTTGACCGTCAAGCTCGACCGCGCCGAAGGCCGGACCAATACGCGCCATCTCTGCACCGCGGCGGTCGAAGCAGCAGCCCCAGGCGACATTATCGTGGTCGAGCAGCGCACCGGTTTGGATGCGGCATCCTGGGGCGGGAATCTCTCCCTGGGCGCGCAGGTCAAGGGCGTCGCGGGCGTGATCGTCGAAGGGCCGGTCCGGGATCTCGACGATAGCCGCAAGCTCGATTTTCCGGTGTTCGCCCGCAGCCATACGGCGCGCACCGCGCGCGGCCGAGTCGTCGAGGTAGCGACCAATGAACCCATAACCGTCGGCGACGTAACCGTGTCTCCCGGAGACTACGTGATCGCGGATGCCAGCGCGGTAGTGTTCGTGAGACAGGGCGAAATCGCCCGGGTGCTCGACGCCGCGGAAGCCATCATGCACCGCGAGGAAGCCATGGCGCAGGCGATCCGCTCAGGCACCCCGATCAGCCAAGTGATGGGCGCAAGCTACGAGCACATGCTTAAAAAATAGCCATGCCAGATCAAGACAAAAACGTTGAACGAGCCTCCAAGCTCGACACTACCGCGATCAGCGACGCGATGGATCGCCTGGGAATTGCCGGCCAGTGCCTGGGAATCAAACCCCTCGATCCGAGGTTCCGCCTGGTGGGCCGCGCCTTCACGATTCTCTACGGCCCTGCCGGATCTCCGCCCGGAACCGTTGGCGACTACATCGAGGATGTGCCGGCGGGCGGCGTCGTTGTGCTCGATAACGGCGGGCGCGAGAACGCCACGGTGTGGGGCGATATTCTCACGTGGGTCGCGAATCGCCGGGGCGTCGCGGGCACGGTGATCGACGGCGCGTGCCGCGATACGCACCTGGCGCGCGAGCTCGGATATCCCATCTACAGCCGCAGCTATTCGATGCGCACCGGCAAGGATCGTGTACAGGTGGAAGCCCTGGGCGGACCGGTCAACATCGGCGATGCGCGCGTGCAGCAGGGCGATATCCTGCGCGGGGATGCCGATGGCGTCGTCGCAATCCCACAGGAGCACGAAGATGCCATCCTGACAAACGCGGAGCAGATCGACTTGGCCGAATCGGAAATCCGGCGACTGGTGCATGAGGGGAAAACCTTAGCCGAAGCCCGCGCCTTGCTGGGCTACCACAAGCTCCAGAGCAAGGCGTAAGCAGTTCTCTAATCGAAGCCGTCGCGTCCGACGATTCCACTCGTCTGGATCCGGACTCGGCACAGACGGATTCCTCTCCATCCGGCCGATTCGGGGATCCGCTATCACCGCGACCCACGATCGACGTCATCGATCTCCAGCAGGGAATGTTCCAGCCCAACCAAATGCAGCTCATTTCGCTGGCCGCCGTCGCGGCTCACGGCGCGCAGCGGGAAGCGGCGATCGAGTAAGCTACTAGACGCAGACAATGCGTCTGAGAATCGCCATTTTCGGTCTGCTGGCGGCGCTTCGCGCGGCCGCGCACGACATCCCCAACGATGTTACGGTCCAGATGTTCCTCAAGCCCTCGGGCGGCAAGCTGGATTTGTTGGTCCGTGTGCCGCTCAAGGCGATGCGGGACATCGATTTCCCGAAGGTTGGCCCCGGTTTCTTGGATTTTTCGCGCGCGGATCCGTTTCTGGACGACGCAGCCACTGTCTGGCTGGTGCGGGCGATCGAAATTGACGAAGGCGACACCCGGCTCGGCTACCCGAACCTGATAGCGGCGCGCGCTTCGCTCGAATCGGACAAGTCGTTCGCCTCATACGAGACGGCTTTGGCGCACATCACCGGTCCGAAACTCCCCGAAAACACTCAGGTCGCCTGGGATCAGACCCTGCTCGATGCTTGGCTTGAGTATCCGATTCATTCCGGCCGGGCGCAGTTTTCCATTCGTCCCAACGTCGAACGTCTCGGGATTCGCGTCTTGACGGTCCTGCGCTATCTTCCGCCGGACGGAGCGATCCGTGCGTTCGAATTCGAGGACGATCCGGGGCTGATCCGGTTGGATCCGCGCTGGTATCAGGCCTCCCTGCGCTTTATTCAAGGCGGATTTCTGCACATTCTGGACGGAACGGATCACCTGCTCTTTCTGCTATGCCTGGTGATTCCGTTCCGCCAGTTTCGGCAGCTTCTGCTGATCGTGACCTCCTTCACGGTCGCGCATTCGTTCACGCTGATCGCTTCGGCCTACGGCCTGGGTCCGGACGCGCTGTGGTTTCCGCCGCTGATTGAGACGCTGATCGCCATGTCGATTCTGTACATGGCCCTTGAAAACATCGTTGGGGCCAGCAGCGTCGGCCGCCGCTGGATGGTCACGTTCGGCTTCGGCCTGGTGCATGGGTTTGGCTTTTCCTTCGCCTTGCGGCAGACGCTCCAGTTCGCGGGATCTCACTTGCTGACGTCGCTGGTTTCCTTCAATTTGGGTGTGGAACTGGGGCAGCTTCTGGTACTTGCGGTCTGTATCCCGTTGCTAAACGTGCTGTTCCGATATGTGGTCGCCGAGCGTATGGGAACGGTCATCGTTTCCGCCCTGGTCGCACACACCGCCTGGCACTGGATGAGCGAACGGTGGACCACCTTGCGCCAGTTTCCGTTCCAATGGCCGGTGATCGACGCCGCGTTTCTGGCGGCCGTGATGCGCTGGGCCATGGTTTTGGTGGCCTTAGCCGGGCTGGTGTGGCTGGCCTCGCTGGTTCTTCGCGCCCGCGCCGGGAAACAAGAGGAAAAACCTTCGAACAAGACGGCTTCCGCCAACGTAGGAGAATAGCGAGGGAACTATGAAGATTCCTGGTGCGCTCATCTTGATCCTGTGTCTCACCGCCGCCGGGTGCGGCTACTGCCCGCCTGCTTTCAGCCGTTCGGAGATGCGGCGGGCCCGCGAGGATTTCCGCCGGGCCGCGTGGGACGCTCGGGAAGAGCTCCGCCGTGCCCGCCAGGACGCCCAGCGCGAGCTGCGCCAGGCCCGCGAGGATTTCCGCCGCGAAATGCGGGAAGCCCGCCGCGATCTGCGCTGGTAGCCCCCGTTTATCAGCGCAGCGCGATTCCGCCATCAAGCAAACTTGGTAGGCCCAAACTCGCGAAACGCGGTATGCTAGAAAATCCGTCTGGCCCCGGAAACCAGCGTTTCCACCGCCGGACCGATACCGGGAAGTTCGCTTCACGACATGATCCTGAATCTGAATCACCTCCACGGCCAGTCGGCGGGGGCTACGGCTAAAGACGTCGTCGAGACTGTCTACAAGCTGGTGGAAGAGGGTCAGATTGTCCCGAACGACTTTGCCAGCCTGCGCATTCAGCTCGACTGGATCCAGTACAAGCAGAACTTCCGGGAAGTCGTCAGTGTGGCGCAGGGCAGCAGCCAGCGCGGGCCGATCATGGATGTTCACATCGATACGCGCCAAGTGGTCCCGGGGTGTTTGCGGGACGGCCTTCTGCGAGCCATGGCCCGGGTGAACCCGGCGATCTCGCAAGAGATGCGCGATCAGGACCGGCTCGCGCTGGAAGACTTTCAGTCGCTTCGTTCCAGCATTGTCTGGGAATTCAACAAGCTCTACTGGACGCGTTTGCGCGATTGGGAAGAAGCCACGGGCAAGAGCTACGAGCGGTCCCTGCCCGGCGGAGTCTCGGACGGACATCAGCCACAGGCCATCGCCGACAGCGTGGGCGATTTCTGGACGCTGCTGCGAGACATGGAGGAGAAGAGAAATCTCCCAACCGAGATCTACATCCTGGAGATCGGCGTCGGAACCGGCGTGCGCATGGGGCTGTGGCTCAGCAAATTCCGCGAACTGGATCAGCAGAGGAATACCAACTTCTACCCCAAGCTGCGCATCCTGCTCGGCGATTATTCGCTGCAAACGCTCGATATGTCCCGGCCGGCCGTGAAGGATCACACCGAGCTGTGCAGCTTCATGGTTCTGGACGCTCTGAATCCGCTCAAGACGCTTTCCTTCCTGCGTCACAAGATCATGCAGGTGCATTCCACAAATGTGTACGACAACCTCCCGGACGAGGAAGTGCTGCGGCGCGACGGGAGGCTGTATTTCGTCCAGGTACGCGCCTATCTGCCCATGGCCGAGGTGGTCAAGATCGGAGGAAAATTCGAACTGCCGCAGGACAAGATCCGGCCGAGCATTTCCCGGCTTCTGGAAGGCGGCATGGATACGCTGGGCGATCGCGCGCGCGGTTTGGCCTTCTGGCAGGATGTGTGGAACGCCGTTCGCCTGGAGGAGCGCCTCGTTTTACTCGAGGATCTTCCCGACTTTCCGTTTCCGGAAGGCTTGGATGCCGCCAAACTCGAGGACATTCTGCACGACGCCCCCAGCGATATCCGGTTCCATCTCAGTTCCGGAGCGCTACAAAGCTTTCTGAATACGCTGCCGCTGCTGCACCCGCGCGGATATCTCCAGGTGCAGGATATTTTCGTGACGGATTTCAACGCGTACCGCATGGGTTTCTTCGGTCCCGGAAAACTGGACGGATCGCTGCTGAACTGGGTCAATGGAGTGTTGCTTCAGGAAGTAGCCGAGCGTGCCGGATACGACGTGCACTTTGCGCCGTTCCACTATCGCAAGGGCTCGAAGACCTCGATTCTGTATACGACGCGACGGGAGTAGATAAACCGAAATGGCTCTTCCTATTCTTCCTATTCTCCCTACCAGCATGGTCGGCAGCTATGCGATGCCGGGATGGCTGGAACGGCTCAAGACGGAATATTTCGCGCGGCGCATCAGCCGGCACGAACTGGATGAGATCCACGATACCGCCGTCAAGGCCGCGATCAAAGACCAGGAGATCGCCGGTCTGGACATCATCACCGACGGCGAGCCTCGCCGCGACAACATGGTGGATTATTTCCTGGAGCGTATTCCGGGCGTGCAGATCGACCGCACTTCCAAAAAGTTCTACTACGATTTCTACGACAGCGTGGTGAAGGGCAAGCTGCCGATGGCATCGCTCGGGCTGGTGCCGGATTTCAAGTTCCTTCAGACCTTCACCGAACGCGCGACCAAGTTCTGCGTCACCGGGCCGCATTGCCTGACCAAGCGCCTCCGCAACGAGTACTATCCAAGCGAAGAGGCGCTCGCCACGGATCTCGCGCGCGTGATGAATATGGAACTCAAGGCGCTGGTAACAGCTGGCGCGAATTACCTTCAAATCGACGAGCCGTACTATTCCGGATTTCCCGAGGATCTTCCCTGGGCGGTGAAGGTGCTGAACACATTGGTGGAGGGCGTGGACGCGAAAATCGCGGTCCACATTTGTTACGGCAACCGGTATGGGAAGCCATCCTGGGAAGGGAGTTACCGCTATCTGTTTCCCACCATCCTGGAAGCCCAGGTTCAGCAGCTTACCTTGGAATTCGCACGGCGCGGCGGCGAAGACCTGGACCTGTTCAAGGAGTTCCAGACGCCCTTTGAGCTGGGCGTAGGCGTGATCGACGTGAAAAACCATGACATTGAGACGGCCGACATGGTGGCCCAGCATATCCGCAAGGCCTTGGAAGTCCTGCCGCCCGAGAAAATCTTCGTCCTGCCGGATTGCGGCCTGTTCCACCTGCCGCGCGACGTGGCGTTTTCGAAATTGAAGACAATGGTAGAGGGGACGAAAATCGTCCGCAAAGAGCTGGGCAGGTAATATGACCGCGCCGAATCCACTTAAGGAAGCACTCACAGAGCGCCGGTTTTGCTACATGGTCGAGCTGGTAGCGAGCGGCAAAACCACCGAATCCAATCTTTTGGACATTGCCGCGCAACTGGCCCAGGTTCCGGGCATCGTCGCTGGAGGCATTACGAGCTACGCCGGCGGCGGCACGGGGCACGATCCGATTCGGGTGGGCGCTGGAGCCCGGGCGCGCGGGTTGACGCCGAATGTGCATTTGACCTGCGTCGGCCGCGACCGCCTGAATCTCCGGAAGGCGCTGGACGATTTGTACGCACTGGGGATCGAGAACGTATTTGCGATCACCGGCGATTTTCCCAAATCCGGCGGCGACTCCGCATCGCTCTACGATCTGGACTCCGTGCAGCTCGTCGAGATGATCAACGAGCTGCGCCAGCAGGGGTTCCCGTTCCACATTTCCGTTGCGGTATCTCCGTTCAAGTACACCGAACCCGATTGCGCGTATCAGTACTTGAAATTGGAAAAGAAAATCGCCGCGGGCGCCGATTTCGCCATCACCCAGTTGGGCTACGACACGCGCAAATTCCGCGAACTGAAGCGCTACCTTGACGAACGCGGCTTGCGCACGCCGGTTTTGGGCAACGTCTACATCCTTCCGCTGCGGGCCGCCGAAAAATTCAACAAGGGCGAGCCTCCCGGCTGCTGGGCCTCGAAAGAGCTGGTGGAGCAGATCCGCTCGGAAGTGGAGGCTTCGGCCGATAAGGGACTCGCCGCGCGGCTGGAGCGCGCCGCACGCATGGTCGCGATTCTCCGCGGATTGGGATACGCGGGCGCCTACATCGGCGGGGACCATCAAGCCGACCGGATTCGCTGGATCATCAAACGGTCGGAAGCGCTCGCGCCGCAGTGGGAAGAGCTGGCCGAACAGGAGTCGTGGGGACGCACCGACGGCTTTTACATGTATGAAAGCCCCAAGCGCGAGCCGGAGCCACCCGGTTTCTGGCAGCGCGTGGCGGATATCGTTGAGCCGGCCAACACACCCCGCTGGCTCCGCCCGATCCTGACTGGAATGCTCGGGTGGATCGACAAACATCCGGCGCTGGCGAACGCTTTGGAGAGCGCCGAACTGGCTTTCAAGAAGCCGGTGTTCGGGTGCCAGGCGTGCGGCAACTGCGTGCTGGGGCTCACCGAATATGTCTGCCCCATGACCTGCCCCAAGAATCTTCGCAACGGTCCGTGCGGCGGGACCTTTAACGGGCAGTGTGAAGTGTTTCCGGACCGCGCCTGCGTCTGGGTCAACGTGTACGAGCGCGCAAAGGCGGCGCATCGCGTGGAGGATCTGAAGACCTACATCCCGCAGCGCGACCGGTCACTGCAAGGCACAAGTTCCTACATCAACTATTTCCTGGATCGCGACAGCCGGCCGGAGCATCCTCAGGTGCTGGTACAGATTACGCCGGCGAAGCGCGAGGAACGATCGGAATCCGACGCAGCGCTTGCGAGAACCGGGCGGAATTCGGGATGAACTTTTGGCGTACCCCCTGCATCCTGGGCGGGTTTGCAAACCCGCCGCAGTTTGAAAGCCTGCCCACATCGGCCGCTTAGTATAATGAAAAACCGTCATTTCGCGCGGTAATCCATAAAATCAGAATGCCCCACAAACTATCGAATCTGCTTACACCTGTCCCCAGCGACATTGAAATTGCCCAGGCCGCGACACCGCTTCCGATCACCCAGATCGCAGCGGAGGCCGGCATCCTGTCCGACGAACTGGAGCTCTACGGCAAATCCAAAGCCAAGGTCCATCTGTCCGTGCGGGACCGCCTGAAGAACGCGCCCAACGGCAAGTACATCGTGGTGACGGCGATCACGCCGACGCCGCTCGGCGAAGGCAAGACCACCACCACCGTCGGCCTGAGCCAGGCGATCGGGGCGCACCTGGGGAAGAAGGTTTTCACGTGCATCCGGCAGCCCAGCCAGGGGCCGACGTTCGGGATCAAGGGCGGCGCGGCGGGCGGCGGATACAGCCAGATTGTGCCGATGGAGGAGTTCAATCTCCACTTGACCGGCGATATCCACGCGATCATCGCGGCCAACAATCTGCTGGCGGCGGCAATCGACGCTCGCATGTTCCATGAAAGCACCACCGATGATGCGACTCTCTTCGACCGGCTCACACCCGCGGCCAAGGACGGCAGCCGTCGCTTTTCGCCAATCATGCTGCGCCGTCTGAAAAAGCTGGGAATCCACAAGACCGATCCGAATCTGCTCACGCCGGAGGAGCGCAGCCGCTTCGCCCGCTTGGATATCGATCCCGACACGATCACCTGGCGGCGTGTGGTGGATACCAATGACCGGATGCTGCGCCAGATCACGATTGGTCAGGGGCCGGAAGAAAAAGGCGCGACGCGCGTCACCGGATTCGATATCGCGGTGGCCAGCGAGATCATGGCGATCCTGGCGCTCGCGACCAGCCTCGCGGATATGAAGGAGCGCTTCGGGCGCATGGTGATCGGATCGAGCCGCGCCGGCGAACCGGTAACCGCGGATGACATCGGGGTCACGGGCGCGCTGATGGTGCTGATGAAGGACACGCTCATGCCCAACCTGATGCAGACCATCGAGGGCACGCCTGCGTTTGTGCACGCCGGGCCGTTCGCGAACATCGCGCACGGCAATTCGTCCATTGTGGCCGATCAGATCGCATTGAAGCTGACCGGCGCGGACGGCTACGTCCTCACCGAAGCCGGATTCGGCGCGGACATGGGCATGGAGAAGTTTTTCAACATCAAATGCCGGTACAGCGGCCTGACGCCGGATTGCGTCGTGCTGGTGGCCACGATTCGCGCGTTGAAGATGCACGGCGGGGGGCCTAAGGTGGTGGCCGGGAAACCCCTGGCGCACGAGTATACGCGCGAAAATCTGGATCTGTTGGAGAAGGGCTGCTCGAACCTGGTGCGGCACATCGGCAATGCGCGCAACTTCGGGATTCCGGTGGTAGTGGCGGTGAATCGTTTCAAGGATGACACGGGCGCGGAGGTGGAACTGGTGCGTCAGTTGGCCAAAGCCGCGGGCGCCGAAGACGCAGTTGTGAGCAATCACTGGGCCGAGGGCGGGGCGGGAGCCGTCGACCTGGCCAAAGCCGTGGTCGCCGCCTGCGAGAAGCCGCGCAAGTTTAGGTTCCTCTACCCGCTCGAAATGAGCATCAAAGAGAAGATCGAGACAATTGTTCGCGAGATGTACAGCGGAGCCGGCGTGCAGTACTCGCCCGAAGCCGAAAAGAAGATCGAGGTGTACACGCGCCAGGGCTTCGACAAGCTGCCCATCTGCATGGCCAAGACGCACCTCTCGATCAGCCACGACCCGAATCTAAAGGGCGCTCCCAACGGGTTCATAGTGCCTGTGCGCGATATTCGGGCGAGCGTAGGCGCGGGATTCCTGTATCCTCTGCTCGGCACCATGGCGACGATGCCGGGGTTATCGACGCGGCCGGGATACTACGACATCGATCTGGATACTGAGACGGGCCGCGTGATCGGGCTCTCTTAAGCCCCTGGCCGGCAGGCCGGGGCAGCCCCGGATTGCTCGAGTTCCCCGCGGCGAGGCGGGCACGAGAGTTTTATTTGCCCAGCTTCTTCATATACTCCGGGTACATCGTCTCCGCGCCGCCCAGGGCTGCGTCCACCGGGATGCGCCACTTGTCGGCGAATTCCTTCAGGAATGGATTCTCGCCCGGCATGAAATTCGGCACTTTGGTGTTGTCGTGGCCCGGCAGTTCCTCCACGTATTCGCAGGGCCACAGCCAGTTGCCGCCGATGTTGTCGTTGAGCAGATAATCTTCGCTTTTGACCAGCGGCTCACTCAAATACAACGGATCGGTGACGACGCTCACGTGCGTCAGGTGATTGTCGTGGCGGATGAAGTGATCCACCAGCGTGATCCGGTCGCTCGAAGGCAGGCCGTTGCGGCGCGTCCAACCCTGCTTGATGTGCGTGGTGTAAATGGTCAGGACGTTGCCTTCCCACTTGCCGGTCGAAAATCCCTGCCAGGTGTGCGCGGCATACTCGGGGGGATGCGGACGCCCGTCCATCCAGATCACGCGATTCTGCTCGTAGGTGCTGCTATACATGTGGAGCGCGATCAGGTCCTGGGTTTGCGGATCGCGCTCTTCCCAGATGCGCAGCCGCAGCGGCCCGCGGTGAATATAGGCGGCGGTATGCACCTGGCACTGGTGCTCGGGCAAGCCCAGGCGATCGGGATCCCAGCTCAGCGCCCACTGCCGGGCGGCGGGATTGATCGGCAGACCGAGATAATCCACGAGCTCGGGGCCAGGGCCGCGTTCTGCGCTGTCTTCGTGAAACGTCGGTCCCCAGATGCCGGAAAGATCGATCTGAGCGAAGGCGGGGAAAGCGATCACTGCGGCAAACGTGAAGAGGAGCAGAGTGCGATACATGTTGCCTCTGGTACATTCTATGAGAAACGAGCCCCGCAAGAATGTCCCACTCGATCTGGTCCGACTCGCTTTCGATTTTTTCCGATTCTGTCGCGGCGACTCGCCCGGCGCCTGCGGGCGTTGCGGCAGCCTGCGTGGCGGCGAATCTCGGAATCAGCCTGCTGATCAAGACTCTGGCGATCACCGGCGGCCAAGGCGAGCTGGTGGACCAAGCCAGGTTCGAAGCGGCTGCTTTACGAGGCGCGGCAGACCAGGACATCGGCGCCGTAATGGAGTTTATCGGCTCGCGGAATCCGGCTGCCGCGCGGCAGGCGATCGAAGCCCCGCTGCGAGCCGCCCGAGCGGCTGTCGCCGGGCTGGAACTGTGCGCCAAGGCTTCCGTGAAGCCTGTGTTATCGGCGGATCTCGAAGCTGCCCGGGCGTTGCTGGCGGGCGCATTGCGGGCGATTTTGATCTGCATCGACGCCAATTTGCGAGGACATGAGAACGAGCATCCTGACGCCGCGGCCGAGCGCAAAGCAATCGAAGATCGGGCTCGTGTATACTCCCTCTGAACGGAGTCCCTAATGCGCGCGCTTCTCGCCCTTGTATGGGTTCTGCCCGCCTTCGGCCAACTCTCGCCTACGGCCACGTGGGCCACCCACGCGGCCAACGAGTATCAGGTCTATCCGAACGTCACCTATCTCACCATCGGCGACACGCAGCTCAAGATGGACATCTATCGCCGCCGCACGGCCACCACGCCGCAGCCGACGTTGCTCTACATCCACGGCGGATTCTGGGTCGCGGGCAACAAGGAGGGCGCGATCATGAACATCCTGCCCTGGATGGAGATGGGCTGGAACGTGGTGAACATCGAATACCGGCTGGGACCGGCCACGCTCGCGCCCGGAGCGGTCGAAGATTGTTTCTGCGCGCTGCGCTTCGTTGCGCAGCAGGCAATGATGTATAACGTCGACGTGAACCGGATCGTGGTCACGGGTGAATCGGCCGGCGGCCACCTCGCGCTGGCGCTGGGCATTCTTCCCGAAAGCGAACATTTCGATCGTGAGTGCGCCGCCAACACGCCGCTGCCCAAGCCCGCGGCGGTGATCAACTGGTTCGGGATCACCGATGTCGCCGATGTGATCGACGGCCCGAACCGCCGCGCCCCTGCGGAGCGCTGGTTCGGGAGCATGCCGAACCGGCTGGAGGTCGCCCGGCGGGTTTCGCCGCTCGCGTATGTGCGTCCGGGCCTGCCGCCGATCCTCACGGTCCACGGCGACGCCGATCCCACGGTTCCCTATCCGGAAGCTGTGGCGCTGCATCAGGCGCTCGAAACAGCCAAGGTCCCAAACCAGCTCGTGACCATTCCGGGCGGCAAGCACGGCGGCTTCAACAACCAAGAGCGCGATCGTATCTATTTGACTATCTGGGAGTTTCTCTTTAAAAACGGCGTCGGTCCGAAGTAGAGATCGCTTTTCCGGGAACTAGGAAATCGGCGTAGTACAATCACAACTATGCTCCTAACTGGGCGCTTCCGGGTGCTATTTCTACGTCTGACCGCCGCGCTTGCGCTCACGGCTTGGGTTTGCTCGCCGCTGCTCGCCGCGGAACGGCAACTCCTGAACGCTTGGGCCGTCGGAGACGAAGTCAAGCTCGCTCCGGGCGTGAACCCGGCGCTGGTCAAACAGTATTTTCCCTCTTTCTACGATTATCTGGACACGGTCCTCTTCCACCCGACAGCCGGCTACTATTCGAGCGGCCGCGTCGACTTCAACCAGCATTACCGGACGTTCCCGATCGCGCTTTCCCCGGCGTTCGGCAACATGATCGCCGAGCAGATTTTTCACATGTGGGAGGGCATGCGCAAAGCTGGCACGCTGGGCCCGAACGAGAAATTCACGATCGCCGAGTTCGGCGCAGGCAACGGGGCGATGGCCGAATCGATCCTGAGCTACATCGACGAGCAAGCCGAAACGAATTCGGACCCGCGCTGGAAGCAATTCCGGGATCAGGTGGTTTACGCTTGCTATGACCGCTCGCCGGCACTGAGCGCGATCCAGAAGAAGCGCAACGAACGGTTTGGAAAACGTTTCGAGGCGCGCGAAGGCGACGCCACAAATCCGAGCGCGACCCTCGCCAAGAACAGCTTGAAAGGCGTGATCCTCTCGAACGAGTTGCCGGACTGCTTCAGCGTGCACAAGGTCATTTTGGGCGAAGACGGTGCGGCGGAGCTGGCCTACACGGTTCCTTCCATTCCGCAGCAGACCTGGTCGAGAGTTCAGGCGGCGCTTTCGGCGGCCGTCCGGCAGCTCATCGTGAAGGACGATCAAACCATCCGTGACAAGCTACTCGGCGGCAAAGCTCGGAGCGGCGCGGCCGGTGAGATGTACCTGAGCAAGGCGAGCTTTTCGGCGGTTTTGAGCGCTTTCCAGGCCGGCGATAATTATGAAGGCAACGTGAGCCAGCTCGAGTTTCACGAGCTGTATGTTCCCGTAACAGTGCTTCCCGAAGTCGCCGAGCATTTCCGGCAAAACGCCCGCGCGTATGCTTACGGCCTCGCCAAGGCGGGCAAGGGCATGGTGACGTACATCAACCTTGGCGAGGGCGCCTTTATCCAAGGCGCGGGAGCGGCGCTCAAGGCGGGTTATGTGATCACCATCGATTACGGCGCCAATTGGGATGGAATTCTTGCCCAGGATTACGATCATCTCCGCATGTACGGCCCCGGGGCCGAGCAGATTCACGCCAATCCGTACCACTCGCCGACTCTGAACGACATGACCACCGACGCGAACTTCAGCCATATCGCGGCTGAGGGGCAAACGGTCGGGCTTCAGGCGCTCTACTTCGGTCCGCAGCATTCGCTGATTGAAGGGACTTCCATCAAACTGGAACCTGCACCCGCCAGCCGGGGGCAGACGCCGGACGATCTCTACGACTACCAGCAGTGGGCGGACTGGTTTTACTCCTGGGAAGTCTACAAAGTCCTGATCCAACAGAAAGCCAACACCGATCCCGCATACCGGTATCCGGGCACTGCTGCCGAGCCATTGCCGATCGGCGAATCTACTCTGACGGCGGCTCAGCGCACGCGCATGGCCGCAATCGAAAAGAAGCTCGGCCGGTAAAGCCCGGCCCTCACGAAGCGTAGGGGGTCGTGTTCCTGGCAAAGCTGTCCTAGTTCCTGTGAATTACGATGCTGCCGCCACCCAGCGCCGTCGTGGGATCGTCGCTATCGGCGCTGCCAGGCTGGTTATCGTAGATCACCCCGGCATTGGTCCAGATCTTGATCCGGAACCGGTCCACGCCGCCTCCGCCCGAAGTATCGCCATCAATAGCCGTGAGCAAGAAGCTGTAGCTGCCCCCTCCATTGATAGTGCCCGAGCCTTTGTACTGCGCCCGCGCGCCTGCGATCACCAGCCATTCGTAGGCCGTGCTCTTGAAATTCAGGTTCGCCACGCGGAACTGGAACTGGGTATCTCCGGTGGGAACGCTGGCACCGTTTTGGTACCGCGATTCAAAACCGAAGGTCGCCTTGCCGGTCAGTGAAGAATCCGGGCTGTACGCCCCGGCGGGGGAGTTGATCCACCCGCCACCGGTGACAAAACCTCCGGTCGGATCATAGACCGGCAGGAAAAGACATTCGTCGGAGCCGGTGTTCCCTGCGAGATCGCGGGCGTGAACGCAGATGTTGTAGACTCCGGTCGCCGTGACGGCCGGGAGCGCACCGCTCACCTGCGCTGCCGCGCCGCTGGCCGCGCTTAACAGAGATGGAGTGAAAGCGTTCACGCTATAGTCAGCCTCAGTGAGACCGCTACCGCCGGAATCGCTGAGGCTGGCGGCGAGCGTTACAGGCATGTTCACCGCCACGGGATTGGGACTGGCCGTCACATTGATCGAGGTAGGCGGCGTCTTATCGATGCTGATGCCGCCCATCACGGTGTTAGCGGAGTTGCCTGCCTTGTCGGTACACATTCCGGCCACCGCTTGATTGGCCCCAGCCGATAGGAGCGCTGATACAGGCGACAAAAGACTGACGCCCGACAATCCATCCGCGCAGGAGAAGTTGACCGTGACGTCCGTGTTGTTCCATCCAGCCCCATTCGCCTCTGGGCTGCGGACGGCGCTGATCATCGGCGGCGTCATGTCGATCTTTACGGTCACCGAGGCCGACGCTGATAATCCCGCTCCGTTGGTCGCCGAGCAGGTGAGGGTAACTCCAGCCGTGTCCGCTAGCAAAGCTGTCGGTCCGCAACCGGAGGAAGCACTAATTCCGGATTCTGCGTCGGTGACGGCCCAGCTCACCGATACGGCGCTGCGATACCAACCGTTGTTGCCGACCGTGCCCGAGACGGAGGGGGTGATGGCGGGCGGGGTTTGGTCTCCCGGAACATCGACGGACCCAATGTCACAGGCTGCGCCAGAGGGGCGTGACGCACCGCGCTGGTCCCTGGCCACGGAGGCTCCGAAAGCGTCGGTGCAGTATGAGAGGGGTACTGCGTCGATGACCGGACTGTTCCCTTGAGGCAAAAGAGTCGGCGTCGGCCCGCCCCAATTCGCAAGCGACGATAGAAGTGGGTCGGTGTTCTTGATATCCCCGGGACCTGTTAGAGCCGGCGTGCAACTGGCATCGCCGCCCAGGTTGTGACCCAAGGAGGTCAGCACGCCGGCGTTGCAAACGTTCTCGTCCGGGTGCGAAGGGCTGGCGAGAATGCTGTTCTTGATCGTGACCTGCCCGTCTGGCGTGTTCGATCCAATGGCGTTTCCACGGCCCCAGCCGGGGTTCGTGTTGTCATAAAACGTGCTGAAGCTGACGGAGGCAGTTCCGCCACCGAAAAGCAAGATGCCGCCGCCGCCATAGCCACTGTCACCGCTGTTATAGCTGACGGTGCTATTGAGTATCGTGAGCGTGCTGCCAAAGCTGAGAATTCCACCGACCGGTACAGCGCAGCACCCTCCGCCCCCCGATCCGATATTCCGCGTAATCGTGCTGTTCTGTATCAGCACTTTGCCCACCGCCGATGCCACTGCTCCCGCCACTCCGTTGCCGCCTGTGAGGGTTACTTCGTTTAAGGTCAGGTCCCCGTTATCATCCGGACAGGGTCCACCACCCCGCGATACACCAAGAATCGTGAATAACGGGATACCTGGGGCATTACTCCGCTGGATGGTTGCGCCATTGCCGTTGATCATGACCCGCCCTCGGATGTAGGGCAGGCCAGTAGGCACGGGGCTTCCCCAATCGTTTGGATCCTCCGCCACTGAAGTGAGCGTGTAATTCCCATTCGGGGCGAGGTTAATCACGTTCGCTTGGCAGACTGTGTTCGCTGTCCGAATAGCCGAAATCAGGCCTGCGACGTCCCCATCCGCCACGTTGACCGTCGGGGGACAGACAAAGGTGTAGTTCGGACCATAAGTCCACGAAGTACGCTGTACGTTTTCAATGTAGAACCCGATCACGTGGCCACACGTGAGGTCCGACGGAAAAGTCCATGTACGGGAACCGGAATTGGGTCCCGTCCCCAGACCCTTGACGACTTGATAGTAGTTGTAGTCGATCAACTGGATGTTTACCGTCCAGTCCGGGTCTCCCCCGGTCCACTGGATGGTCACCGGTTGTCCCGCGGAGAAAGTCGCGCCTTGGGGCGGAGACGTAATCGAAAACTGCCCGAAAGCTAAAGCTGAGCTTGCGCATACCGCCAGGATTGCCAGGCCCACCACTGCGAGGCCATTCCGGATCAGCCAAGTCAGCCGGAAGATAGTAAAGCGCGAACGACAATTGTATTTCATCAGATGCTCCTTGCACCCAGGAATCCGAGCAGGCCTATAGCAGGCAAGGCCTCAACTACAAACGCCTCTCAATTCCGCCGGTTAATTGAGGATGATGGAGCCACTGTGGGGGAAAGTCTTCACCCGTTCGGGTGAATTGCGTGTTAAAATTTCGCAACCGGCCATGTATTCCCAAGCGATGCTGCTTGAGCTCGTCGGCGAGATCTACGAGTCCGCCCTCGACCCGCAGTTGTGGCCCAACGTACTCGAACGCATCGCCAGCATGGTTCAGGGCGAAGCGACGGTTCTCATGGCCAGGGACAGTCTGGAGCGAACGCCCACGATCACACACGCCGTCCGCGTCGATAGGGCCTTCGAGCGCGAGTACAACGAATACTACGCGGCGCGCAACATCTGGGCCATCCGTGGGAGGGATTACATCCGCTCCGGTATCGTCTTCACCGGCGAAATGGTTTGCTCCCAGGCGGAATTTGAGGCCACCGAATACTATCAGGACTTCCTCAGGCGCCTGAAAGTCTCCCACGCGATAGCAGGAACTTTCGCTGAGAGCGGCGGCGGAGACCAATTGATGCTCTCCGTGACGGGGTTAACCCGCCGCGGCCCGTTCGGACAGCCCGAAGTGGAACTTCTCCAGCTTCTGTTTCCTCACTTGCGCAGATCGCTACAACTCCACTGGCGTATGAATTCCTTGGCAGAGCAACGCAACGACCTGAGAGCCACCCTCGACCGCCTCCCCTGCGGCTGCATTCTCACTGGACCTTCGGGAAAAACGCTCTACGTGAACGCGGCGGCCGAGCAGATCCTCCAGGCTCGTGACGGTCTCGCTGTGATCCGAGGCGTCTTGATCGCGTCGCACACCGGCGAATCGCGCCGGTTGCGGTCTCTTGTGCTGTCTGTCACCGCCACCGGCTTGCACCAGGGTCTGGAGCCCGGCCGAGCGATTTCCATCTCGCGGCCTTCCGCACGAAGGCCGTACTCCATCCTTGTGATCCCCATCACCGCGCCGGACATCAGCACGGCCACAAAACGCATCGCCGCCGCGATCTTCATCACCGATCCGGACGCTGCGCCACCCGATATGGATCGGGATCTGCGCGACTGGTTCGCTTTGACCAAGACCGAAGCTCGACTGGCCGCGGCTCTGTTGCCCGGGCGGGGCCTGAAGGCGGCCGCCGACGAACTGGGAATCTCGCTGAACACCGCCAAAACCCATCTGCGGAACATCTTCGAGAAAACGAGCACCCGCCGCCAGAGCGAACTGGTCCGTCTGCTCATGGCCGGCCCGCGCACCGTGCGCTAAATTTAGAGCCATCGAACCGCGGGGCGGGTCAGGCGCGCACCGGCCAGATGGAGACGCGCATCACCTTCTAAAACCGCTGTACGCGTCGTCTACCGGCACGAGGTTTGACGCTGCCAGACCACGGTGATAACGTCGGGAGAGTTGGAGGCGTTATGAAGACTACGGCCATCGATCGCCGATCGTTCCTTCGCGTCACTTCCGTCGCAGGCGGCGGAATGCTTCTGGGCCTGTATCAAACTCCTCTGCGGGCGCAAGGGAAGCAGCAAGGGCAGCCCGGGGCGCCTCTTAGCCCGCACGCGTTCATTCGCATCGACGCCAACGGCAGCGTGACGATCATGGCCAAGAACCCGGAAGTCGGCCAAGGCGTCAAGACCCATCTGCCGATGATCATCGCGGATGAGCTGGACGTCGATTGGAAGGACGTCAAGATCCAGCAGGCCGATCTGGATCAAGCCAAGTACGGCCCGCAGTCAGCAGGCGGGAGCAACTCCACGCCGACCAACTGGGATCCCCTGCGGCTGGTGGGCGCCTCCGGCAGGCAGATGCTGATCGCGGCCGCCGCGCAGACCTGGAACGTGCCGGAATCCGAGTGTTCCACGGCTTTGGGCAAGGTGATCCACCGCCCGAGCAATCGCACGCTCGCCTACGGCGCGCTGGCGGCCAAAGCCGCGACGCTCTCCCCGCCCGATCCCAAGTCGGTGAAGCTGAAGGAAGCCAGGGATTATAAGATCATCGGCCAGTCCCTCCCCGGCGTGGACGTGCCGTCGATCGTCACCGGGAAACCGGTCTTCAGCATCGATTTCACCGTTCCGGGCATGCTGTTCGCGGTGTACGAAAAATGTCCCGTGTACGGCGGCAAAGCCAAGAGCGCAAATCTCGACGGGATCAAAGCCATGCCGGGCGTGCGGCATGCCTTCCTCGTGGAGGGCGGGCAGCAGCTCACGGGTCTGCTCTCGGGCGTCGCGATTGTCGCCGATACATGGTGGCAGGCGCAGACGGCTCGCAAGAAACTGCAAGTGATTTGGGACGAGGGTCCCGCGGCGGCGCAGTCCACGGCCGGTTTCGCCCAGCGCGCCGAGGAGCTGTCGAAACAGACGCCCGGGTTCACACTCCGGAATGACGGCAACGCGGATATGGCGCTCGGCGGAGCCGCGAAGGTCGTCGAGGCGGCCTACTCCTATCCTTTCCTTTCGCATGCGCCGCTCGAACCACAAAACTGCGTGGCGCATTTCCAGAACGGGAAGCTCGAGATCTGGGCGCCCAGCCAGACGCCCGCGGCGGGGCTGCAAGTTGTCACCCAGACGCTCGGATTGCAGCCTGCTGACGTCACGTTCCACCAGGTCCGCGGCGGAGGAGGATTCGGCCGGCGCCTCACGAACGACTACGTGGCCGAAACCGCCTGGATCGCCAAACAAATCGGCGTGCCAGTGAAACTCCTCTGGACCCGCGAAGACGACATGGCGCACGATTTCTATCGGCCCGGCGGCTTCCATTATCTGAAAGGCGGCGTGGACGCCTCGGGGAAACTGGTTGCCTGGAAGAATCATTACGTCAGCTTCGGCGAAGGCCAGCGATTCGCGCCGCAGGCTAACATCAACCAGAACGAGTTTCCGGCCACGTTTATTCCGAATTTCTCCTTCCAATCGACTCTGATGCCGCTGCTGTTTCCGACCGGTGCGATGCGGGCGCCGCGCAGCAACGGATTCAGCTTCGTGTTCCAATCTTTCATCGACGAGCTGGCGCACGCCGCAGGCAAAGATCCGCTGCAATTCCGGATCGACCTGGTGGATTCGCAGCGCGTGGGCACGCCCGCCGACCAGGATTTCGTGGCCTCTCGCATGCGCGGCGTTCTGGAGCTGGTTCGCGAAAAATCCGGATGGGGCAAACGCAACCTGCCCAAGGGGCGCGCGATGGGCGTGGCGTTCCAGTTCGCGCACCGCGGCTACTTCGCCGAAGTAGTGGATCTGACGGTCGACGCGAACAGCAAGGTGAGGGTCAACAAAGTCTGGGTCGCGGCCGATATCGGACGCCACATCATCAATCCGAGCAACGCTGTGAACCAAGTGCAAGGATCGGTGATTGAGGCGCTGAGCAGCGTGATGTCCTGGGAGATCACCTTCGAGCGGGGCCGGGCGATGCAAGCGAATTTTGACAAGTATCCGCCGGTGCGAATCACGCAGGCTCCGCCGGAGATCGAAGTGCACTGGCTGAAGTCGGACAATCCGCCGACTGGCTTGGGCGAACCTGCCGTTCCGGCGATTCTGCCTGCGGTCACCAACGCGATCTTCGTCGCGACAGGTAAGCGGATCCGCTCGCTGCCGCTGGTGCGGCAGGGGTTCAGTTGGGCGTAAGCGTAGGTCCGGCCTGAGGCAGGACGCTGCCTGAAGCCGGACGTTACTGTTTCAATTGCTGGCCGGCAGCGCGAAGGCGACAAACTCGGCGTTATATCCCTGCCCGCTGATCGCCACTACGATGTACTGCTTGCCGTTGAGCATGTAGGTCATCGGCGAGCCGCTTTGCGGAGCCGGCATGTAGACCTTGCCGGCATCCTGACCGGTGGCTTTGTTATAGGCGCGCAGATACGCTCCCCGGCGGCCGTCCGGCATGGTTGCGATTCCTTTTTCGCCGGCGACCAGCAGCGTCTTCGTCACCAGCGTGCCCGCCTGTCCCGGCCGCCCGGTACGCGGGATGTTCAGGCCCTGAAGCGCGGGATGATTCCGGATGTTATCGGGCGTTTCGCCGTGCGCGACCTGCCAGACAATCTCGCCTTTGTTGAGGTCGATGGCCGTAATGCGCCCATAAGGAGGCTTCAGTAAGGGCAGACCCTCGACAGTCAGCCCGCCGCCTGGACCGCCTCGGCCAGCCGGACCCGACGCACCGCCGGCGGGCTCGGGAGGTCTCGCCTGACCCGAAATATAGTTCATGTCCGACCGCGTGCCGCCCGGCACCAGACCGATCGCCGTGACCGTAGTCTGCGAAGAGACATATGCAATGTGCGTTTCCGGATCGTAGGACCCGCCGGGCCAGTTCGATCCACCGCCCGCCGTCGCCGCCGTCAGCGTCGCCAGCGGACCTTCGACTTTGCTGACGACACCCGGCGTGAACATCGGGCCGATCTTGTAGCGCTTAACCAGTTCCACCGCTTCGGCGCGAAGCTGCGGCGTGAAGTCGATCAGATCGTTGATCGAGATGCCCTGTAAATCGAAAGCCGGAGGTTTGGTTGGGAAAGGTTGCGTAGGCGAATACCACTCGCCGGGAACGTCGCCCTTTTCGACCGGTTTCTCCACGATCGGCCAGATCGGTTCGCCCGTCTCCCGGTTCAGCACGTACAGGAACGCCTGTTTGGTGGGCTGCGCCACCGCTTTCACCGTGCGGCCGTTGACGGTGATATCGGCCAGAATCGGCGGGCAGGGATTGTCCATGTCCCAGATTCCGTGGTGCACATATTGGTAGTGCCACTTGCGCGCGCCGGTCTTGAGATCCACGGCGACGATGCTCTCGCCGAACAAACCGTTGCCGGGACGATGCCCGCCGTAATAGTCGCCCGTGGGCATCTCGACGCCGATGTACACCAGCCCGAGCTGTTCGTCGATCGACATCTGTCCCCAAGCGCCCGTGTTGCCGGTGTAAGCCCAGGAATCCTGTTCCCAGGTATTGAGCCCGTACTCTCCCGGTTTCGGAATCGTGTGGAAGATCCACAGGCGTTTTCCCGTGCGGACGTCATAGCCGCGGACGTAGCCCTTCACGTTGGTCTTGCTGGCAGGAACTCCACCCGGTTTGTGCGCCGCGCCGACGACCACCGTATTCCCGGCCACGATCGGCGCGGAATGCAGGCCGATATCCGGGCTGAGCGGATCAATTTCCTGGTCGTCCTCTTCTTTCAGATCAACGATGCCGTTCTTCCCGAAGCCGGGAACGCGGATACCGGTCTTGGCATCCAGTGCGATCATCTGGTAGCCGGGAGTCACGTAGATGATGCGCTCCTCGCGGCCATCGGTCCAGTACGCCAAGCCGCGTCCGGAAAGCACGCGGGGCGCGACGGTACCGCGCTGGCCTTCGTTTTCGCCGTGGACCCACAGGAGCTCGCCCGTGGCTGCATCGAGCGCGATCACCGAGCGCCGTGTTCCGGCGGTGGAATAAAGAACGCCCTTGACCATGAGCGGCGTGCCTTCCAGATTCGTCTCCGGCCGGGGGCCCAGGTTGTCGGTCTTGAAGCGCCAGGCGACTTCCAGTTTGTCGAAATTGGACGCGTTGATCTGGTCGAGCCCCGAGTAGCGGGTGTTCCCGAGATCGCCGCCGTAGGTCGGCCATTCTCCGTTTTTCGCGCCCGTCTGGGCCAGAAGAGGGGACAGCACGAGAACCAGTAGCAGAAAGGTGCGCTTCATCGGGATCTCCTCGGCATTCTATTGCCGACGTTCGATTATATACGGACGACGGCTCGAACTCCACGGGCCAAGTCGAACGCACAGCGGGTTTTCAGCGCTGTGCGCGATTCAGAAGCGAGCGCACAGCGGTTTTCAGCGTTGTGCGCGATTCAGAAAAAGACAACGTGAGCCGTTGCTGCGGCTAGAATTGGAACCGCGCGACAATCGTGCCCTGACGCGGCTGCTGATACAACTGGCCGACGACGCCGTTCTGTGTGAAGCTTGGGACGGCCCCGTTGGCCACCGTCGAAAGCGTGTAGGCGCCGAAGCCGCCCGTCAACTGGCCGGCCTTATTCTGACTAGGCTTGTTGTACGGGTTAACGGTACTCGGGTTCCCGATCTGCGCGCGGTTGAAGATGTTGGAAAACTCGGCGCGAATCTGAAAGTTCATGCGTTCCTTGATCCGGAAATTGCGCCCGATGTTGAAGTTCTCCAGCGGCCTCCGCGCCTGGCGGAAATCCGAGTAATAAAATCCCGTTACTCCTGCGGCAGGCCACGGGCCCGGTCCAAAAGCGCCGTTCGTCGGGTTGGTCCATGCCGCCGGATTGAGAACCTGGTCGTGATAGGGATCGATGCAGCCGCAGTTGAGGTCCTTCAGGAACAGCGGCTGGCCCGTGCGGAACATCTCGGTCTGGTTGGAATTGAGGTTGTTAACAGTTGTGATTTGAGGGGGAGTGAGCGGCAGACCGCTTCCGTATTGCACAAACGCGCCCAATTGCCAGCCTCTGGTGAGGTTCGCCACGATGCGGTTGCTGGACCACACTTGCGTCTCGTACACGACGTTGGCGTTGAACAGGAACGGCTGATCGGTGGCCTGAATGCTCTTGGATTTTACCGCCGAGAAAAGATCCTGGCTGACCAGCACCAGGGACTTTGACCACGTGAAGGTGCCGTTCACTTGCAATCCGTGAGACAGGCGTTTGGTGCCCTTGACCTGGAGCGAGTCATACCAAGTATTGCCCGTCGGTGAATTCGTGACTGCGATGGTGCTGAACTGCGGGAAGGGGCGCAGCGCATTGATCAGAGTGTTGGTGGTGGCGTATCCGGCATAGGGAAGGCCCTTGCCGATTCTCGAAACCACGCCCGCACTGCCAAGCTGCGAGCTCAGCAGCAGGTTGTCCGCCGGGTTGGTATAGGGATCCAGGCCGTAGGCTGCGAACTGGCCGGGAGACACCTGGTTCAGGTAGCCTAGCGGGCCCGTCCACCACACGCCGCGGTTGGCGACGTAGGATGCTTCCAGCACGAAGTCGCGGCTGATTTCGCGCTGAATGCCGAAGCTCCATTGGTTCTGGCGAGGCGGCCGGGAGGCATTCCGGTCGAGCGCACTGAAGCCAGGGAAACCCGTGATCTGACCCGGCAAAGGAGTCTGACCGGGATCGAAGTTGGGGAATACAGGCTGGGGCAGAACGCCCGGGCTCGTCACGCTGACGTAGCCGTTGATTCCTGGAGGCTCGTTCGCCAAGTTGGCCGAAGCGGAGATGCCGATATCCGGTGCGGCTGCGTAGGCGAAGCCCCACCCGCCGCGCAACACGGTCTTGGGATTGATCTGGTATGCAAAACCGAGCCGCGGGCCAATCGCATAGGGGTAGTTGGAAACGAAGGTGCAACCGCAGGTTGCCTCAAAGATCGGCGCGCCGATGCGGCCGCCGGCCGCCGGGTTCGGGATCATGCCCAAGGTGGCCGAACGGCCGTACTGCTCCCGGGCAGCAGTAGCATAGTCCCAGCGCACTCCGTAATCCAGCGTCAGCTTGCGAGTGACCTTCCAGGAATCCTGAAGGAAGACCGCCCATTGCGACTTGCCCATGCGGGCGTCCCGTGGCGTGTTCTGGCTTACCGAAGTGAGGCCGCCGAGCAGGAAACTCGCGTACGGGAAGCCCATCGCCTGGCCGCTCAGACCCCCTGCCGGAGCGAACGGTTGCGCGGTCGCGTTCACGCCGAAGGTCATGGCGACGCCCGACGGTGGAGCGCTGATGGCTCCCTGGAACCAAACCTCGCCGCCAAACTTGTAGCTGTGATTGCCGCGAATCCAGGTCAGGTTCGAGTTGAACGATGGACGCAGTGTGAGCGTGTGCGTGTGCGCCTGGGCGTTGCCGAAAGCCTGCATGCCGCCCAGCGTCGAAGCGGAGCCGGTCGGCACCATGCTGTTGAACCGTGGAAAGTTAAATGCAACCATGCAGCCCTGCAAGTTGATCGAAGCGCAATCGAATCTCCCGCCATTGGTGGTGTAGGGAGAATCGTCGATGAAGCTGATGCGCGACCAGCCAGCGCCAAAGTGGAGCAAGACCGTTGGAGTCAGCGTGTGATCGTAGTTCAACCGCTCGGTGAGAGAGTGGATGAACGTGCCGCGGGCCTGAGTGATCAATTCGGGCAGGCCATCCGCATTGCCGTTTGGAGTCGAATACAGGTTGTCGGTTCCCGTCGTGGACCAGTAGTAAGACAGGTGGCCCTGGGTGCCGATGCTGTGGTCAAGCTTGAGGGACGGAAGAAACGTGACGCGGTTGCTGGGGTTGTAGCCGGCGTAGTTCCCGACGCGGCTGGCGTTGGTCGGCGCTGGCAGCAGCTTCTGGACTGCAATCGCGACCGGGTTGAAGCTGGTTAAGGGGATCTTGTTGCCAGGGAATGGATTGGCGTATCCGCTCCCGGAGGCCGTCACGCCTCTGGTAGTCGGATCGAAGATTTCATTGGCATAGATGGGCCGTCCCAAGGCGTCCGTGGCGATGGGCGCTGACGGAACGCCGAGAGCGGGATTAAAGTTCGACCCAATGGGTGAAATCTCCGAGAAATCCCCGGCGCGATAGGCCGCCGTGGGAACCGTGTCGCTGAAGTTCAAGCCGTTGGATTCGCGGAACTCCTCCAGACTGAAAAAGAAAAATGTCTTGTCGTGGCCATCGTAGATTTTGGGAATCCAAATAGGACCTCCCATGGTCCCGCCGAAGTCGTTGCGGCGGTTCCGCGGCCGCACCTTGTGGCCGCTTCCATCGTTGGTGAAAGGAAACGCGGCGTTCAGATCCTCATTCACGAAGTACTCGTACAGGCTGCCGGAATACCGGTTGGTGCCGGACTTCATGGTGATGTTGAACAGGCCTCCCCCGGCCTGTCCGAATTCCGCGGCGTAATTGCTGGTCTGGACCGCGACTTCCTGAATCGCATCCGCGCTGGGCTGATTCTCTTGCAAGGCGTAGCTCACCGTGTGATTGGTGTTGTCCAACCCTTCGACGCGATACGCCGCGGTGTTGCTCGGCGCGCCATTCACAATCATGGTGAAGTTGGAGTTATACACAACACCTGGGATCATGACCGTCGAGTTGAACGGATTGCGCACGCCGGAGCTGCCGGCGTTCGCACCGCCGATCCCCAGAATAGGAAGATTCTGGAGCTGCTGGAGCGTGATGTTATGCGCCACATCGCCGGTTTCCGTTCTCAGCAGCGAGGCCTCGGCGCTGACGGTCACCGCCTCGGTGCTCGCGCCGATTTCCAACGGAACATCCAGCCGCAATACCTGTGCCGCCGCGAGCGAGATATTTTGCCGCGTATACTTCTTGAATCCCTGAACCGTGGTGCTGAGCTCGTAGGATCCCACTGGAAGCTGCGGGACGGTGTAGTTACCGGTGTCGGTGGATATCGCGCGAAACACGACACCCGTTTCGACATTTCTGATCTCGATCGCAGCGTTGGCGACCACCGCTCCGGTGGGATCCGTAACTACGCCAGTTATGGTTCCGTTGCTGGTCTGCGCGGATACCGTCACGAGCAGACAGAGGATGCACAGTGAGAGTAGTGCGAAACGCATGAAAGCCCCCCAACACTTACGAACAAATATGGCCGTTTGGCCGACGCTCTGGCTGATCTTACTGCCAGCTTCGGCGGGTTGTCAATTAAAAATGGCCGTGGGAAGCGCACATTGAGAATTAAGTTTCTTCCATATTCGCTGCATGCAGCTCCGCTCGGCGAACCTACATTCCCTGGAATTCTCAGATCCGAAAACTTCAAGAATATGGATTGCCGGGAGGATCGGGAGCGCCTTCTGCCGCAGGTTCCGTAAAGGTTCAGTACAATCGACCTCAGGCTTCGAGCACTCTCATGAACCGCAGACTCATCGCGTTCCTGTTTCTTCTCGCCGGTCCGCTCCTGGGCGTCCAGAGCATCGTGATCGGCTTGAGCGCCGGCGGCCAGCGGATCGAGGCTCTCGCGGTACCGGCAGCCTCTCCCACTGCTCCGAGCGTGCTGCTGATCGGAGGGCTGAACGGCAGCGGCGAGTCCGTGCGCATGGTCGCAGCCGCCGTGGAGGATTTCGAAACCGATCGGCTGAATCGCAGAAGGCTGAATCTGCTGGCGATCCCGCTGGCGAATCCCGATAAAGGCGCGTTGACGTTCCCGCCCGCGGGCGTTGCGTACCGCGAAAATGCCGAATCGCATGTGCTGTGGCGGTGGATCGCGCTTCAAGCTCCGGATCTGGTGCTCATCGTGGGCCCGGGCGATTCCGGCCTGGCACAGGCGCTCTCGACGAACGTAGTTGCGGGAGTCGGGCGGATTCCCGCGCGCGTCATTATAAGCGCGCGCCCGACCACGCCGCTTTCGTTGCCCCGCAACATGCCGCCTTCGGAAGCGCATCTCGAAATGAACCGGCGCCGGGCGCGCTCGCCGCTGCAACTGGCGCAGGAGCTTGGGTCATACTTCGGCCGCGATTTCAATCAACTCACATACATTCCCGGGATGGCGCTCATCGCCCAAATGCGCCTGGGCCATGTGATGGACGTAGAACCGCTGGCGGCTCCGTATCTGGATCCGTCGCGGAATATACTGAGCCGGGCAAATTCCTTGACGCTCGCGGGTCATCTGGTGTTTGCGGAACTCGCCGAACGGACGGGCGATAAACGATACGCGGAACTGGTCCGCAAGGCCGCCGATCTGGGATTTTCCAAGTCAGGCGAAATGCTCGAATCCATGCCGTTTCACGACCAAATGTCGGATTCGGTGTTCATGGCGACGCCCCTGGTGGTGAAGGCCGGCAAGCTCACCGGCGAACGGAAGTATTTCGATCTGGCGGCGCGGCATTTCGCTTTCATGCAGAAGCTGGTGCTGCGGCCCGATAGTCTGTATCGACATTCGCCGCTTACCGAGGCGGCCTGGGGACGCGGGAACGCTTTCCCGGCACTTGGCTTAGCGCTGGTGTTATCGGATTTTCCCAAGGAGCATCCTGCATTTCCGCATATGATGGCCGAATTCCAGCAGCATATGTTCGCGCTGGCTCGCTTTCAGGACGCGGAAGGCATGTGGCACGAAGTGATCGACGAGCCGGGTTCGTATGCGGAAACGTCCGCCACCGCCATGATCGGTTTCGCGATGGAGCGCGGGATCCGCAGAGGATGGCTGGATCCGGCGGAATATCAACCTCGCGTGAAACGGGCTTGGAATGCGGTCCTCGCCCGAGTGGGTATGGAAGGGCAGCTTATCGACGTGTGCGAGTCCACCAACAAGCAGAAGACCCTGGAAGACTATTTGCATCGCGCCGCGCTTCTGGGGCCGGACCCGCGCGGGGGAGCGATGGCCATGCTGTTCGCAACGGAGATGGCAGGTTTGCCGTAAAGGAGATTGGGGAATTCATGAAACGCATCGCAGGATCGATGATTTTGGCCTCGGGAGCTTTTTTCCTGGGCGTGCTCTTCGGGCAACAGAAAGGCGATCCGCAGCTCCACGTGGTCACCTATGTGGACGTGTACCCGAATTTCGCGGCAGACACGGCGAAACTGCTCCAGCAGTTCGCGGCGGACAATCGCAAGGACTCGGGCTTCGTACGCTTCGAGGCATTGCGGGACGTGGCGCGCGCGAACCATTTCGCCATCGTCGAGGTGTGGCAGAACCAGAAGGCATACGAAGCGCATTTGCAGGCGCCGCATACGAAGGCGTTCCGCGACGCGCTCCAGAAGGGGCTCGGAAGCCCGTTTGATGAGCGGCTGTATAACGCTCTGCCGTGACATGGCTGAGCCGCGCGCGTCGCGCACGCACTTCTGCGTGCCGTCTCGGCCCTTAGGTCGCGGCCTGCCGGTCAACCTCTGCCCGCGACCTTCTTGCCGCCAAGAACAGTGCTGCTCGGGAACAGCCTCTGGCGTCCGATCCGCTTGTTACCGTAATTGTCTTCGAATTCGAAGCTGCCTTCCCTCCGTTCGAGAATCGCAATATCGGCCGGCGCGCCGGGTTGCAGCGTGCCGCGGTCGCGGAAAACCGGAAACGCACGTGACGCATTGACCGTCGCGCAGGCGATCGCCTGGTCGAGGCTCATTCCGAGCATCAGGAACTTGGACATGACGTTTGGGAAGTCAATCACCTGGGCCGTGCGGGCCTCCGGCGTCCAGTCCGTCGAGAACGTGTCGGGCAGAAAGCCGGCCTGCAGTACACGGTCGGCGATATCCCAGCGCAAGTGGCCGACGCGCCCGTTGCCGAGATCGAAGCGGACTCCGCGCCGGCGTGCGGCTAAGACCTCGGGCAGAATTTTCCCCGCGTCGTCGATGATGCTGTTCGGCGGCGGCGCAAACATGTGCGTCACGATATCGCCCGGCTTCAGCAGCGCCAGGATTTTGGGCAGGGGCGACATGGTCTGGCCCATGTGAATCATCACCGGCAGGTTGAACGGCGAGGCCGCCTCCTGCGCGCGCCGGAGCACTTCGACGTCATTCGCGCCGGCAACCTCGCGCGAGAGCCGCGCTTTGACCCCGGCGATCATGTCGCGGTTGCGGCTGATCGCCTCGCGCGCCAGAGCGACATCGGCGCGGCTGAGGTCCATCGTGTCTCCTTCCGAAATTACTCCGGCCCGGCCGATGTTGATCAGAACCCGGCACGCTTGCGGGGCCGATTGCGCGATCGCGATGGTCTCCTGAATCCGGTCCGCGCCCTGCGATCCGGCGTCGATCCAGCCGGTGACGCCGTCGGCAAGGCACAGCGCCGGACCGTCTTTTGTGCGGGCCGCGTGCGTGTGGATGTCAATCAGCCCCGGGACCACCAGTTTGCCGCGCACGTCGATCGTTTCGGCAGCCTCGCCCGGCAGATTCGCCGCGACCGCGGCGATCCGGCCGTTCGCAACGGCCACGTCGCGGATGGCGTCGAGCTTGCGGGAAGGATCGATCACCCGTCCTCCCTTAAGGATCAGGTCGTATTTCGCGGGCGCGGCAGACAGGTTGCGAAGCGGAAACAGCGTCGCGGCAGCGGTAGCGGTTTGAAGAAACTCGCGGCGGTTCATGATGCCGTACATTATCACAAGCCCGCAAAGGGCGCGCGCTCCGCTCCGTTTTGCGGGCCTTTACTTAAGCGCTTCGGGTACAATATGGACCGTGATGAATCTCAGGCGGCGCGAATTTCTCCAAGGGCTCGCGGCGGGCGCAGCCGCGCTGAGTTTTTCCCGAGCCGGTTTGTCGCAGACGGGTCCGTCGGCGACCAAGCTTACAGACAAGCTGGCACTCATCACAGGTGCGGGAAACAACATCGTGGTTCTGGCGGGCGATGATGGCAATCTCCTGGTCGATTGCGGCGATGCGGCCCATGCGCAGGATGTGCTCAAGCTGGCGGGCAGCGTCAAAACGGTCATCAACACCCACTGGCATCTGGAATCGACGGGAGCGAACGACGTCATGGCGAAGGCCGGGGCAAAGCTCGTCGCGCACGAGAATACCAGGCTGTGGATGACACAGGAGATCATCCATGACTGGGAGATGAGAACCTTTCCGCCCCGCGCAAAAGAAGCGCTGCCGATGGAGACTTTCTACACCGCCGGGAAGACAACGTTCGGCGGAGAATCCGTTGAATACGGCCTGATGCCGATGGCGCATACCGACGGCGACATCTACGTGCATTTCCCGCAGTCGAATGTGCTGGTGGCGGGCGACGTGGTGCAGGCCGGACGCCTCCCTTATCTGGACTGGCCCACCGGCGGGTGGATCGGGGGAATGCAGCAGGCGCACCGCACGATCCTGAGCCTGGCGAACGACGCCACCAAAATTGTCCCGGGCCGCGGGCCGGTCCTGACCAAAGCGGAGGTGCAGGCAAGCCTGGACATCCTGACCAAAGTTCGCGACGAACTGGTCAAGCTGATGAAGCAGGGCAAGGGCGCCCAGGACATGATCGAGGCCAAGGCGTTGAAGGAGTTCGAGGGCCAGCTCAGCGGCGATCCGGGAGCCTTCATCTACACCGCTTACCGCGGCTTATGGGGCCACGTGCGCGAGCTCGGCGGCATCGTATAAGTGCTGTTTTCACATAAGGAGGGAACACTGGTATACGAATGTTGTTGAGGGTCTCTATCCCCGTAGACACCGGAAATGCTGCCGCCCAGGCCGGAACGCTGGCTTCCACGGTGGAAAAGATTCTGGCCGATCTCAAACCGGAGGCTGCCTACTTCTTCGCCGACGATGACGGCCGGAGGTCAGCCTCGATTGTTTTCGATATGAAGGACTCATCGCAGATTCCGGCCGTCGGCGAGCCGTGGTTCCTCGCGTTCAACGCAAAGGTCTCGTTGCGGCCGGTTATGAATGCGCAGGATCTTGCCAAAGGCGCGTCCGGGATTGCGAAAGCGGTGAAGCAACACGGAAGCTAAGGGCGCGGACCCGTCGCTGACGGGCAGCCGCCTGGGCTCCTAGCGGCCCTCCCTACCCGGACTTTCGCGATATACAATGGTTCGGGATTGCACTCATAATGCGCACGTTACTGTTCACGGCGTTCGCGACGGCCCTCATCGCGGCGCCTCCTCAGACTCCAGCGCAGGGGGCAAGCGCCAATCCGGCAGCGACCTCGAAAGCGCTTGTCGATCGCTACTGCGCCACTTGCCATAATCAGCGGCTCAAGACCGCGAATCTGACTCTGGATGTGCTGGACCTGGCGCATCCCGAAAAGGACGCGCTCATTTGGGAGCGCGCGATCCGCAAGCTAAGAGGAGGCATGATGCCTCCGCCGGGGGCGCCGCGGCCGCCGGTCGGCGCAGCCAGCGCGTTTGCCGCGTATCTCGAAGACTCTCTGGATAAAGCAGCCGCGGCGAATCCCAACCCCGGCAGCGTCCGGCTTCATCGCCTGAATCGCGCCGAGTACGCGAACGCCATGCGCGACCTGTTTGGAATCGAAGTGGATTCCGCGGCGCTGCTGCCTACCGACGGCATCAGCGACGGATTCGACAACATCGCCAAGGCCCTGAAGGTCTCGCCGTCATTCCTCGATCAATACATCATGGCGGCTCGCGCGGTTTCCAAGCAGGCGATCGGAACGCCGCCTTCGAACAAAGAAATGAAGACGACGCTCCGGGGCATCGATGCGGCCGTTCCGCTGCCTCCCGGGGCGCGCGGAGGAATCACCGCAAAATATCTGGCGTCGTACGAAGGCGATTATGAGCTGCGGGCGACGGGCAACCCGGCGGTTTTCACAGTCGATGGAGCCAGGGTTGATATCAGCGGGCGTACGCACCTGACCGCGGGCGTTCATACCATCGTGGCCGCCCATTCCGGCCGCAGTTTCGTCGAAAGCGAGGGTGAGCTGTTTGGATTCGTTCCCGGCGCCGCCGGCACGGGCTACGCCAGCACGGGTACCGGCGGAGGAGGCGGCGGCGGTGGCCGAGGAGGTTTTGGCGCGAGCGTCACCGTGAATGGTCCGTGGAATCCTATCGGCGATCCGGTCGAGACCACCAGCCGCGCGCGGATCTTCGTATGCCGTGCGCCGGACCCCAAGGAGGAGACCGCCTGCGCATCGCGCATCATGTCCAACCTGGCCCGGAAGGCGTTCCGGCGGTCCGTAACCGAGAAGGATCTTGCTCCCCTCATGCAGTTCTACGCCGAAGGCCGCAAATCGACCGGGACATTCGAGGGCGGGATTGAGAATGCGATGGTCGCGATGCTTTCGAGCGCGAAATTCCTGTACCGCGTGGAAGCGCCGCCAGCCGACGCGAAAGCCGGCGGCATCTATCGGTTGAGCGGCACGGATCTCGCCTCGCGGCTGTCGTTTTTCCTGTGGAGCAGCATCCCGGATGACCAGTTGCTCGCCGCCGCCCAGCAAGGAAAGTTGAGTGATCCAAAAGAGCTGGCGCAGCAGGTACGCCGGATGCTGGCCGATCCGCGTTCCCGGACCCTGACCACCAACTTCGCGTTCCAGTGGCTGAAAGTCCGCGATATGGACGCGCTCGAGCCTGATCCGTTCATCTATCCGAGTTTCGATCGGCCGCTTCGGGCGGCGTTCCGCCGCGAAATGGAGCTGTTCGTGGAGAGCGTATTTCGCGAAGACAGGAGCGTCGTGGATTTGCTCAGTGCAAATTTCACGTTCGTCAATGAGCGCCTGGCGGCGCACTACGGCATCGAAAACGTGCGCGGCGACCAGTTTCGCCGCGTGACGCTCTCCGATCCGAACCGCTTCGGGCTGTTCGGCAAGGGCGCTATCCTGATGGTTACGGCGTACCCCAACCGCACCTCGCCCGTGCTGCGCGGTTCTTACATTCTGGAAAACATCATGGGCACGCCGCCCGCGCCGCCTCCCCCGAACGTCGAGGCGTTCAAGGAGAACAAGGAAGGCGAGAAGCCGAAAACGATTCGCGAAATCATGGAAGCTCATCGCGCCAATCCGACCTGCAACGCCTGCCACGGCGTCATGGACCCGCTCGGGTTTTCGCTCGAGAATTTCGACACCGTCGCGACGTACCGCACGATGGATCGCTACACGCGGACCAGGATCGACACCAGCGGCAAGCTGGTGGACGGAACGCAGGTAAACGGCCCGTCGGATCTGCGGAGCGCGATCCTGAAACATCCCGAGCAGTTCGCGCAGACGTTCACCGAGAAGATAATGACCTACGCGCTCGGCCGCAGTGTGGAGTATTTCGATATGCCCACGATCCGGAAGATCGTGAAGGATGCCAAGCGCGACAACTATAGATTTTCGTCGATCGTGCTGGGGATCGTGAATGCGCCGGCATTCCAGTCGAGCGTGGTGGAATCCGAGAAGATCGAACAACCTGCCCAAGTGGCCGCCAGATAGGAGTCGCACATGTTCATCACCAAGAAGCACCTGTCCCGCCGGTCGGTTCTGAAAGGAGCCGGAGCCGCCCTGGCCCTGCCTCTGCTCGATGCGATGATTCCCGCGCGCACCGCCCTGGCGCAGACCGCGGCGAAGCCCACCCCTCACCTCGGATTCATTTATTTCCCGCATGGAGCGGTGCAGGCTAAATGGACCCCGAGCGGAACGGGCAAGATGGGCGAGTTCGGCGAGATTCTGAAGCCGCTGGACAACTACAAGTCGCTGACCACGGTGTTTAGCAATATCGACAACCAGGCGGCGGTCGGGCCGGTGCACGCGCTGTCTCCGGGAACGTGGCTCTCCTGCGTCCATCCGGCGATCAGCCAGGAGGCTCACGGCGGGACCACGGCCGACCAGATCGCCGCGCAGCATATCGGGCAGGACACGCCTCTGCCATCGCTCGAGGTGGCGACCGAAAACCACGGCGGCGGAGGCTTCTGCGACCGTGACTACGGCTGCTCCTACTCGGGCACGATCTCCTTCCGCACGCCCACGACGCCGCTGCCGATGGAGATCGATCCGCGGAAGCTGTTCATCCGCCTGTTCGGGCAGGGCGACAACGCCGCCGAGCGCGCGCGCCTTTCCAAGCAATATGCGTCGCTCCTCGATATGGTGAGCAACGAAGCGAAGGACTTGCAGCGCGTGGTCGGACCGTCCGACCGAGCGGTGCTTGCGGATTACATGGAAAGCGTCCGCGAGATCGAGCGCCGCATCCAGAAGATGGAAGCCCGCGATCTCTCGCATGTGAATATCCCGGACGCCCCGAAGGAGGCCGCGCTGCAATTCGATCAGAAGATCAATCTGATGTTCGACCTGGTGGCCCTGGCCCTCCAGGCCAACATGACGCGAGTGTTCACCTTCATGATGGCGGCGGAAGTCAGCGGACAAACGTACAACCACATCGGCGTGCCGGATGCCTTCCATCCGCTCTCCCATCACAACAACGAACAGGCCAAGATGGATCGGCTGGCGAAGGTGCAGACGTATCACACGCAGGTGTTCGCGAAGTTTTTGGACAAGCTCGCCAAAATGCCGGATGGCGACGGCACCATGCTGGAGCATTCGCTGCTCCTGTACGGCAGCAACATGAGTAACAGCAATGCGCACAACCACTATCCGCTGCCGACCTCGATTGTCGGCGGCTGGAAGACGGTCAAAGGCGGCCAGCACCTCGTTCCGCCGGAGCACACGCCTCTGGCGAACGTGCTGCTGACTATGCTCGACCGCGCCGGCATCCCGCAGGACAAGCTGGGCGATAGCACTGGCAAGCTCCTGGAGGTGTAGCCGTCATGAGAGCGCTCCTTGCATCGGCCGCGCTTTGCACGGTCTCCATGTTCGCTGCGGATGCCCCGAACGCGGCTTCTTTGGCGGACGCCATCAAGTCCGGCCAGCGTGGAACCGCGATCGATATGATCGCCAGGAAATCCGCGGACGTGAATGCGCCGGAAGCCGACGGCTCGACGCCTTTGCTTTGGGCCGCGAACTTGAACGACCCGGAAATCGTCTCGCGACTTCTGAAAGCCGGTGCCAATCCCAACGTTCGCAACCAGCTCGGGTCCACGCCGCTGGGCGAAGCCGCGTTCAACTCCAACACCGGGATCATCCACGCGCTGTTGGACGCCGGAGCCGATGCGAACGCGGCCGGTCCCGATGGGCAGACGCCCCTGATGCTGATCGCGCGAACAGCAAACGTCGAGGCCGCGAAGCTGCTCCTGGACAAAGGCGCGAATGTCAACGCGAAAGAAGCGCAGCGCGGCCAGACTCCTTTGATGTGGGCGGCAGCTTCCAGCCAGGGGCCGATGATGCGCCTGCTGCTCGACCGGGGCGCGGAAGTGGACGCGAAATCCGACGTCGACCTGATGACGCCGCTGGTCAGTTCCGAACCGCGCGCCCAGCCTCGTCCTCCGGGCGGGATGACGGCGATGCTGTTTTCCGTGCGCGAGGGATGCATGGAATGCGTCAAGGCGCTGGTGGAGCACGGGGCCAAGATCGATTTGCCGGACCCGGAGGGCGTCACGCCGCTCATCTCCGCGATCTTCAACGCGCATTTCGATGTCGCGAAGTACCTGATCGACCAGGGCGCGAACGTCAACCGCTGGGACTGGTGGGGGCGCAGCCCGCTGTATCTTGCCGTCGATTACAACACGCTGCCGCACGGCGGGCGTCCGGATCAGCCCTCCCTCGACGAAACGCTGCCGATCGACATCATTCGCATCCTGCTCGACAAGGGAGCGAATCCGAACCTTCAGTTGAAGCTGTTGCCGCCGTATCGCGCCACCGGCGCCGACCGCGGCGTGGATAGCATGCTCACCATTGGCGCAACGCCGCTCCTGCGCGCGGCCAAAGCGCAGGATGCGGACGCCATCAAGCTGCTGCTCGAGCATGGAGCGATCGTCGACCTGCCCAACAGCCAGGGCATGACGCCGACGCTGGCTGCATCGGGCATGGGATCCAATGATGCGGATACGCGCGGGAACTATTATGTTCCGGATATCCAGGAACGCGCGATCGCATCGCTGGATCTGCTGCTCGCGCACGGAGGAGCGATCAATGGAAAAGCCGGCCGGCTCGACCAGGCGCCTCTGCACGGAGCGGCCTTCTGGGGCTGGAACAATGTGGTCGAATACCTGCTGAGCAAGGGCGCCGATGTCAACCTTCCGGATAACCGTGGATTCACCGCGGTCGATTACGCGATGGGCCGCGCCGGCGGCAACAGCCGGGGCGGGCAGCGCATCGATGTGCACAAGGACACCGCCGACCTGCTCATCGCGAGAGGCGGCATCGCGGGGACTCCCGTGCAACCGCAAGGAGGCCGGGGAGGCCGCGGCGCGCGCTGAAAATCCCGATCGTGGGGCCGTCTTCAGACCCGCGGCGGGCATCCTACGCCCAGAAAAGGCGGGGCCCCGCAACGGGCAAGCCACGCAGGCATAGACGTCAACGTACACCGAAATGAATGACGCGCTGCGGATAGTTTAGGAATCGCTACCGAGCGATTTTGGAGAGAACCAAAGCCAAAGCACCAGCTTCAGCCGGGCACTGTTTCTCCCGGATGCGCCAAAGCTGTTCCGCCAGGTCCAGGTTGGGCTCCACGGCGGCGCTCTGGCGCGACTCCGGCGCTTTCGCCTGGATAGCCCTCGCGGCAGCGTTCAGCGTCGCCTGTGCGGCCGGATCGGGCGAATTCGCAAGGCAGGATTTGGCTTCGTCCAGCGCGGCCGCGACGAGCTTGACGCTGCGCCGATAGCGCTCAGCAACCGGGAGCCCGCGTCGCGTCGGATCGAGAGACAAAATCTGCTCGCAGAGCTCCAGGTTTCTCCGGATTGCGGTATCACCGGGCTTCAGACGCAAAGCTTCCAGAAAATCGGCCAGCGCGGCCTGGTAATTCGTGCGCGCAAATTCCGCTTCGCCGAGCCCCGCATACGCCTCCGGGTCGCGCGGAGCATCCCGCAGAAGCTGCCGAAATACATCTGCGGCGCGACCCGGACTTCCGGCAGCCAGGAACAGTTGCCCCAGCCGCTTTCGCGTTGTAGCGTCCTTCGGCGCTTCCTCCTGAAGCGGCAACAATTCAGCCAGGAGTCCTTCTTTTGCGTTCTGTTTCGCCAGCAGATCCACCAGCTCGAAGCGCGCCTTCAACGGATTTTCCGTTGCATTCGCCTTCCAGCGTCCGTAGATAGCGCGATGATAATACGAGCTGGCTTCTGTGGGCTTTCCCTCGGCGGCCAGAAGGCGAGCCATGGCCAGGTTGGCATCGCCATCGGTCGAATCCTGCTGTAGGAGCATCGTCAGCGCGCTCTCCGCTTCCGGAAACTTCTTGGCGTTTGTAAAAGCCTCGGCGAGGGCCAACCGGTATTCGCGGTTTTCACGATCCACGGAAAGCGCGCTCTTGAATCGTTCGGCTGCTTCGGAATAGCGGCCGCTCGCGGCCATTTCCCGGCCCTCGCGGAAGAGCCGCGTGGCTTCGGCGCGGTCCTCACTCAGTTGGAGTCTCGCCAGAAACGTATCGATGACAAAGAGCGCCGCCATCGCGGCGAAAATCAGAACGAAGGCGCCGAAAAACGATCGCCCCGAGGGCCCTTCGGACATGCTCATTCGCTATGCTCCCGGGTTGCGGACGGCCTGTTGATGCCGTACGCCTCGAGCACGTCCTCCAGCACGACGATGCCGAGCAGTTTGTGCACGTTGGCGCGGCTGACTACCGGCAGGACATGTAGCCTCGTAGTCCCCATTCTCTCCAGCGCGAGACTTAAGGTGTGATCCGGGTGCACATGAGGAAACTCTCCATTGCGGCCGCGAAATTCCGATTCGCAGAGTTCCGCCAGCGTTTTTCCGGCGCTGCCGCCCGATGCGGCGTTCTTAAGTTCGGAATGCTGGATCATTCCCAGGAAATCGCGGCCGGCCGCGACCGGCCACGCATCCAGCGGCAGATCTTTCACCCGATCCAGGGCCACTTCGACTGGAGTCTCGGGCGCCAGCAAAACCGGCGCGTCCCGCATCACTTGCATCACGCGAGCACGCCTTTGATCCGAGCGGGATTCGGCGGTCGGCAGATGCACGCCGTCCTGATGTGCGAGCGCTTCGTAGATCGGTTCTCGCTGAAGCCGCTGCGAGATGAAGAACGCAATCAGATTCGAAATCATCAGCGGGACGATGATGGTGTAGTCCCGCGTCATTTCGAAAATCATGATTACCGAAGTCATCGGCGTGCGGACAATTCCCGCGAAGGCCGTGCCCATTCCGACCAGGGCGTACGCCCCGGGACCCGCTGTGTAGTTGGGAAGAAAACGATGCGCGACGCTGCCCACGGCGCCGCCCATCATGGCACCGATAAACAGGCTCGGGCCGAAAATACCGCCGGCGTTGCCCGATGAGTAAGACACAGCAGTGGCAACGATTTTCAATACCGCCAGCAAGGCCACAACCTGGAAAATCAGGTCGCCGTTGAGCACGCGCTCGACATAGTTGTAGCCGACCCCCAACACCTCCGGCACGAAGTAGCCGATCAATCCAACGGCCAGTCCGCCAATCGCGGGCTGGACCCAGACGCTCGCCTTGGGCAGGCGCATGAACCAGGCACGCAGCCCGAGCAGCAATTTCACAAAGGATACCGACCCCAGTCCTCCGACCACTCCAAGTACGGCGTAAATTCCCAACTCCGACGGATGAACCAGGCGATATCCGGCCACGTGGAACAACGGATCGTCGCCCAGCAACAAGTGGAGAACCATCCAGGAGGTAGCGGAGCTCAGGACCGCCGTGCCGAGCACCGAGGCGTGCAGATCGCCCATGACTTCCTCGAGCGAGAACAGCACGCCTGCGATCGGCGTGTTGAAGGCGGCCGCCAGCGCCGCCGAGCAGCCTACCGGAACCAGGGATTTCACGCGTTCCTGGCTGAGTCCCAAGCTCTGCGCAAAGACGGAAGCCAGTCCAGCGCCGATTTGCGCCGAAGGGCCCTCGCGTCCGAGGGCGATGCCGCTCGCCAGCGAGGCGGAACAGCAGAAGAATTTTCCCAATACCGTTCGCAGGGAAATTCGGCCCTCATTCACAAACAGGGCGAACTTGGTTTGGGGGATGCCGCTGCCGCGCGCCATCGGAAAATACCGCCACAGCAGGAATCCGGTGGCGAGCGATCCGAGCGTCGGCGCCAGAATCCGGTTCCAGCCGGCGCCCCCGGGAGGATACATTCGCGCCGCGAGCCGCCCGGTGAGAAGAATAAACGCCACGATCACCAGACCGACGAGCGCGCCGATCAGCAGGCTCAGGACAATGACGAGCTGATTTTCGTTTTGCCGGGTCCGCTCAAACAGGCTTCTCCATTTCGCGAGCAATCCTTTTTGGGGAACGGGCATCTTGGACGCCTGGCAATCGGCGGTTGCCTACTCCCATTATGAACACCCATCGGTGGACGAGTTAGCGCCGCGTGACCACCACCGTGCGCCAGCTTGTGTTCCCCGCGGAATCTGCCGCGCGGATGATCACTTGGTTGTAGCCCACCAGCAGCGGAATCACGGCGCTCCACTGCGTGGTTCCCACAGCACTCCCCGCGTTGCCGGTGTTGGTGGACCAGGTCACGCTAGCGACTCCTGACCGGTCCGATGCGGTTCCCGCGAAGGTCAACGACGCGAGCGTGGTAGCGAACGAAGTGCTGGAAGGAAACGTGATCGTCAGCGTGGGTCCCGTGGTATCCGTTCGTGTGGGAAGCGGGGTGACGGTGCGGATGGCGCTCACGGCGCGAGAAACGCTTCCCGACGCATCCGCGGCGACAACCGTGATGGTATTCGATCCTATGATCAGGGGAATATTTAGGGCCACCCAGGTTGTTCCATTGATCGAAGCCGTCCCGGATGCGCCTGTGCTTGAAAACCAGGTCACGGTCGCCGTTCCGCTGCCGCCGGTAACGGCGCCGGAAAGCGACAACGTAGCCGAGGTCGTCGTGGCGGGTGGCGGGTTGACCGTGAGCGTCAGGGCACTGCCCATCGAGCGTGTGATTCCAACCGTGCGGGATATGCTTCCCGAAGCATCGGTAGCAGTTACAGTGATGCTATTGAACCCGATGGCGAGCGGGATATTTGCCGCGATCCAACTGGTTCCGTTGACAATCGCCGTTCCGGACATTCCCGTGTTTGAGGACCACGTCACGGAAACGGTTCCCGAAGCGCCCGTGACCCCTCCCGACAGGGAAATCACGGCGGCGGTGGTCGTGGCCGGCGGGGTTTCGACGGTGAGCGCCAACTGAGTGGGGGTGGGATTCCCCGGCTGCGCCGCGTAGAGCGTCAGAATCGTCGCTTTATCGTCTTCCGAGAGTCCGGCTCGCATCTTGTAATAGGGGTACATCACCGAATTTGGGTTGTCCGACGTGCCCATCCCCAGCGCGTATCCGGATTCGTGCAGAGCGACGCTGAAGATGTCGAAGTCTGATCCGATGTGCCAACTTTCGGCATCGTCGAAATGCATGTCGCCGGCGATGGGCTCGGGATTCGGCGGCGACGGAAAGAACGTGTGGGCGAGCACGCCGCCGCGCCCGTCGAACGGGAACCCGTCGCCGTGATCGCCAGTTGCAAACAGGACATTGACCGTCCGGCTGCCGGTCGGGCTTCCTCCCGGTAGCCAGGTGATCTGGGCGACCTTGGCCCACTCCCCCATGGCGCGCAAGATTTCGGCTCTGACGCTGGACTCCGGCAACTGCGCCGTCAAATGGCTGAAATAGTAGTAGAGCGTGGCTGCGTTCAGTCCTGGCCCGTCCCATCCATCGCCGTTGGTTGCAACGTACTGAGCCGAATTGCCCAGCGAAGCCGTAGGCTGGCGGGCGACGAACTCGGCCGACGCCGGAAAAATATAGGCGATCGCGTCATTGGCCGCCAAGGCTGCGAGTACTTCCTGCTCCCGGGATAGGTCCGCGATGTGCACCATCAGGTGACGGCGCTCCAGATCGGGATGTTCCACGAGTGAGGCTGGAGAATTCAGGATCACGCTTCGCGCGTCCGCCACGCCGACATCGGGGTGAAACTCCACCAGATAGTACCCCCGGATCACCACGGGGTCGCCGTTCGCGATTAATGGGCTGATCTTTTGCGACGGACTCAAGGGAGCCGCGTAGCGGATGCCGAGCCCGCCCAGATTCACCGTCTCATCCAGGGTGACCAGCAGAGCGTTATCCGGAATGTACTGAATCAGCGCCGCACCTCTGGCGATGAGACTAAGCATGGTTTCAACACTGGGCGGCTCATAGAACTGGACGATAAAGTGAACCCGGGCCGGTGGCGGCGCTTCAATGGTTCCAGGTATCGCGTCGAAGGGCACCTTCAACCGCAGGACCGGTTGGGCTAAGGAAATCGCTGAGACGCAGAGCAAGACTAGCAACATCCTCATGTGTATTTAGTCGCCGCCGGATGAGAAAATCGCCGGGTCAATCGCACTGAACTTGAGTAAGGATTTTCTTACTCCATGTTTCCCTTGCCCACGTTCCTGTTCATCGCGAGCCTGGCATTTTCGCAGACGTACACCGTAACTGCCTTCGCCGGAAGCGATTGGATCGGCGACGGCGGTCTTGCGACTCAGGCGCTCCTTTTCCAGGCCGAGGGCATCGTTGTGGATTCAGCCGGGAATTTATACGTCGCGGACGCGCAGGCGCACCGGATCCGGCAGGTTTCCCCCTCGGGCATGATCCGCACCTTCGCAGGAACCGGCACGCCCGGGTTTTCGGGAGACGGCGGCCCTGCGTCCGCGGCTCAGTTGCATTCGCCGTATGGGCTGGCGTTGGATAGCCGCGGGAATCTTTACATCGCCGATTTGGGCAACGGACGCGTGCGGCGCGTGGGACCGGACGGGCGCATTGAGACGGTCGCCTCCGCACCCTTGATCTCGCCGCGGAATCTGGCGACCGACGGCGCGGGCAATCTCTTCGTTTCGGATTTCGAAGGCCGACAGGTGTATCGGCTGGGCCCGGACGGCAATCTCGCACCGTTCGTTGTTGCCGACCTGCGGTATCCGACGGCGCTGGCCGTGGACCGCTCGGGAGCGCTGTACATCGCCGACAGCGGGAATCACCTGATCCGCAAATTCGACCAAGGCAGACTCCTGCCAATCGTCGCAGCGGTTACGCCGACGGGACTCGCACTCGACGCCTCCGGGGCACTCTATATTGCGGATTCCTCGGCGGGCCAGATACTAAAAATCCCGCCGGCTGGACTTTCAAGCACCATCCGGGCAACCGCCCGCGACTTGGCGTTCGGACCGGATGGCAGCTTGTATGCCGCTGGAGGAGCGTTCGTCACCCGTGTTCTACCCGGGCCGGCGAGGATCGCCGGCGGAGGAAACACCGCATATGGAGATTCCGGCGCCGCGCGGGATGCGAGGCTTAACAGGCCGGCGGGCATCGCGGCGGATACATGGGGAAACGTCTACATCGCCGACCGGGGCAATCACAGAATTCGCCGTGTGGGTCCGGACGGAGTCATCAACACGGTTGCGGGCACGGGTGCGCCGGGCAACAGCGGCGACAACGGGCTGGCGACCCTCGCGCGCTTGAACCAACCCACTTCCGTCCGCCTGGATCCGGCGGGGGACCTGTTGATCGCGGACACGGGCAATCGCCGCGTGCGGAAATTCACGCCGGGGGGAATCCTGCTTCCGCTCGCCGAGACCGTTTCTCCCGTCAGCGCGGCGGCAACCGCGGGAGGGGATGTCTATATCGCCGATGCGGATGCCCACAGGATCTATTGGGCCGCGGCGACGGGCGTGGTTGTGCCCTTAATCGGCGATCTACAATCGCCCGGAGGCGTGGCGCTGGATCGCGACGGAAACCTGTATTACACCGATACGGTTGCGGCGCGCGTGTGGCGGCGCGACGCGGCGGGCGCCCTGACCGAGCTCGGCGCGGGGCGCTGGAGCAATCCGCGCGGCCTGGCGGTGGCGGAGAACGGAGACGTATTCGTTTCCGATGCGGGACTGCGCTGCGTGCTGCGCGTCGATTCCTCAGGCTCGGTCACCGCGCTCCAGACCGACATCCCGATCGGTTCGCCCTGGGATGTCGCGATCAGGCCGGGCGGCAAGCTGTATGTCGCGGATCCGGAAAACGATCGCGTTTGGACGCTTACCCCCGTCGCCCCTCGCATAGATGCAGTGAATGCCGCGAGCATGGCCCCTGGCCCGCTCGCTCCGGGAATGCTGGTCGCCATTCGCGGCGCGGGTCCGGACCTGGACGAAATTCTGTTCGCTGGATTTCGCGCGCCGGTTCTGGCGGCGGACGATTCCCGGATCGTGGTGCAGGCTCCCCTGGAGATCGCCGGGAAGGGACAGATCCAGATCGAGGTGCGAAAAAAGACAGAGCCGGCGACGTTCCTTTCCGCGACGGTCGCGGACGCCGCGCCCGCGCTGTTTACGAATGGCTCCGGCCAGGCCGCGGCCGTGAACGAAGACGGTTTCCTCAATTCTGCGGAACACCCCGTTCCGCAGGGCGGCTGGATTTCGCTGTACGGAACGGGTGAAGGAATCGCCAGACTGCCCGTCGCCGTGAGCATCGGCGGCTATGCCGCCGAAGTGCTCTATTCGAGCGAGGTCGCAGCGTGTCCGGGGCTGTTTCAGATTAACGTGCGCGTCCCGGCCGGATATCTCGGCCCCGGAACGCCGGAAGTCGTTATTGTGGTGGGAGATTCGGTCAGCCCACCGGGCGTAACGATCGCCGTTAAGTGATCTCTGCGGGGCAGACACCCACCTTTGGCTGTGGCGGCGCGGACGCCCGCCGCAGGTCTGGAGACCCGCCCTACAAACTCAAGAGCTAACTCCAGAGATCGTGCACGGGGCTGTAGGTCCCCTGGCTCGCGAACGGGACGTACTCGAATCCGCGCTTGAACGGATCGTCGTAGCGGATCGTAGTCCAGTCGATTCCCATCGCGGAGTAAATGGTGGACTCCAGGTCTTCGGGCCGAACGTAGCGCGCGGTTTTGCTGGCCAGGGGATTGCCGTTGCTGGGATCCCAGCCGTAATCGGTCACCGACGAGTTGTCCGCGTTGGTGGCTCCGATGATCTTGCCGCCCGTGATGCCTCCTCCCGCGAGCATCGCCGAAAGCAGCAGATAATGATCGCGGCCGCCGGCCGCGCTGATCCCCGGGGTCCGGCCGAACTCGCCTACCATTACGATCAACGTGGTTTCGAACAACCCTGCCGCCTTCAGATCGTCGATCAAGGCCGCAACCCCGGCATCGAGCTGCGGACCCAGGGTGAACATGTTGGCGCCGTTCGGATTTTGCAGGCCGTAGATATCCTGGTGCATGTCCCAGCTTCCGAAACTGATCTGGATAAACCGGGTGCCTTGGTCAGCGGCCAGGATCTGCTTGGCCACCAGACAAGCGTTGCCGAAGGAGGTCCCGTTGTTGTTTACTCCGTAGCGCTGGCTATCCGTAGCCGTGAAGGTGAACGCCTGCGTGACCGCCTGGTTGTACATCATGCCTTTGGCCGCGCTGTAGAACGCATCGTAATCCTGAAGCGGCTGGCCATAGGGAGAGTTGGTGCGCAGCGGATCGTCAATCTGATGCAGCCGCGAAAACATCGTGTTGAACACGGCTTGCCCGTTCTGATTGGTTGTTCCCGGAATCCCGGCGGTTCCGTTCGTGCCATTGGGCTGATTCAGACGGAAGGGAGCATAGGTCGCCGGAAAATATCCGTTCCCGACGCCTGCGCCCGAGTTCAGCGCCACAAAGGCCGGAAACACCTGCCCCGGCTTGCGCTCTTTGTCTTTTTCGATCGCGACGACGCTGCCGATATTCGGCGCGATGTTGCCCAGCGCCGCCGCCGGATTTCGGCCGATCTGCGCCCAGGTCTGGGCCAGGGAATGCACCAGCGCCCACGCGCTCATCGAGCGGATGATGGAGACGTCACCCAGATGCTGGCCCAGCTTCGGAAAAATTCCCACGGGCCAGTTCACGTTGCCGACCATGGTGGGCTGCATGCGGCTCACCACCGATGCATCCAGATCGCTGGTGATCTTCAGGTTCCAACTGTCGCGGGGGCTGATCGCGCCGGTCAGCAGGATAAAGATGCAGTTCTTGGCCGTGTTCTTGGTGGTCATGTTCTGCGAAACCGCTACCGGAGATGCGGCGGTTTGGCCGAACAGATAGGAACCGGTCAGGCCCGCGGCAGCGAGCCGGAAAAAACCGCGGCGCGTGAAATCCGGGCGATTAAAGAAGCTGTTGTGGTGGTGCGGGTGTTTGCGGGCAAATTTCGCGGCCGCGTCTTCGAAGTATTTGTCAGGTTGATAGATCTCGTCTGGCATCGCCGCTCCTAGTAATTGAAAACGAAATCGACCTTGTTGTAGAGGCTCCAGTAAAGATAACGGGCCTCGCGGGTTCGTGTCGCGGGGTTTTGCAGGTTTTCGAGCGCGGTGCTCATCTCAGATTGCGTCGGATACCGGGAGAGCACGTTCAGGAACAAGGTGCTCACCAGTTGATCATTCTGACTGGCGGGCAGCGCCAGGACTTTCATGATTAAGCTTGCGGAGTCGTTGGAATTCACGCGCGACATCACGAAGTTGTCGTTCATCAGATCGAGCGCCTGCGAGATCGAACCGTCCTCGCGCCGGGGCTGATCGTCGCGGTTCCCGCGCAGGAACGCATCCAGGAAGGCCACGCTGGCGGGAACGCCCGTGCCGTTTCCGCCGCCCGTGTTTAGCGGCTCGGGCAATTTCATGGCCCAGTTCACCGGCCCCCAGACCGGATTGTTATACACGGGTAGGATGCCCGAGCTGAGCGCGATGGAATCGGCTACCTCTTCGGACCACAGCCGCCGCACCAGATGACGTGCAAAGAGCGTCTCCGAGTTCGGGTCCCAGGTACCGTCGTAGCGCGACGAAAGCTGGTAAGCGCGCGAATTGACGATCTCGCGCATCAGTGACTTGAGGTTATAACCGCTGTTGATGAAATCCTGCGCCAGGGCGTTCAACAGCCGCGCATTCGATGGCTGGAGCGTGCACGGGCTGGCCGGGGGGCAATCCGCGGGCGGATGATCCGGATCCAGCCGCATCGGATCGAACTGATTGGACGGGCTGACGATCCCCAGACCGAAGAAATATTCCCAGATGTAATTCACCGTCGCTCGCGCGAACTGGAAATCGGAGGTGATCTGCTGGCCCAGGAAGGTTCGATAGTCCTGTCCGGGGCTGGGGCTCGCGCCATTAAAGATATACGCCGGTTTCACCGTTTGCGTGGGAGTCACGCAACTGCCATTAGTATTGACCGTGCAGCGCGCCGGGCGATTCCCTGTGGTGGTGTTCAGCTGGTAATCGACGTTCCGGTTGTTCAGCACCGACCAAGGCTGCGGGCCTGTTCCCCGTTGCTGCTGCGTCGTGGTCCGCGACATAAACGACGCCATGCCCCAGGCCTGTTGGCGCGTTGTGTAGTAGCCCCACAGGCTCAGTGAATCCAGGTGGCCGCGACCGTTGTGGCACAACAGGCAGTTCAGGTGAGAAATCCCCAGGAACGTGCCCGCTACATCTGCGGCCTGCAAATCGAAATAGTCCTGAATGGGGCCGCCGAGCATCACGCCGCCCACGATGTAGTTCAATTCACCCTGCGTGAAGCTGCTGGCGCCTGTCGCTGCGATCAGCTCCCGCGCCATCTGATCGTACGGTTTGCCGCTGGTCAAAGAGTTCCGGATGTAATCGTTGAACGGAACCACGCCCTGGATGTAGCGCGGGATCTGGGTGTTTCGCGAGTTGTTCTGGAAGAAGTCGCCGAACCACATGGTCCACTTATCCACCCATTCGGGAGAAGCGAGCAACGTCTCCACCAGCTTCTGGCGCTTGTCGGAACTTGTATCGTTCACGAACGAAGTCACGGCATCCGCTGTCGGAATGCGGCCGGTCAGATCGAGAGTGATCCGGCGGATGAATTCGTAGTCGTTGGTGAGCGGCGCGGGAGCTACGCCCGCATCGGCCATCGCTTGGAACAGATATTTATCGATAGTGTTGGCTGCGTGCTGAACCGTGTCCGTGCGGCTGCCGCCCGGCGCCGAAGGCAGCGCCGCGGGACCAATGCTTCCGGCCGTAAGGTTCGCGGCGCTGCGGAAGGCCGCCATGACTTCCGCTGCGGGAGCCAATTGGCCCGCGATTCTCGCTGTCAGCCTGCCGCGATCGAGCATCCTCTGGCGTCCGGCGGTCGGCCCGTATTTTTCACGATCCGGTCCGAAAAAAGTGCAGCTTGGGTCCGAGACCGGCAGCTCGGCCGGAGCTTCGAAAGTGGCACCGGCCGCATCGTCCCGCGGGGGATCCTGCGCGCGGGAGATCATGAATCCCGCGGCGATCAGCAAGCCTGCGCCGCAAGCAGCCGCGATTCTAATGCTCGCCATCCTCAAGAGCCCCCTCCGTAAACTATGCGCTTACAACCAACTTTAACCCGGAGCCGGGTGCGCAGTTGCGGTTTTTGGTACTTAGTACTTCCGGCCTAATTACAATAACTTACGAGCAGGCGTGGAAACAACCGACGTATTGTACTTCTTCCTCCAGCAGAAGTCCAGAACGCTCATGGACTCGCTTTTTGAGTGTTTCAATGAGCTCCCGAACCTGTTTCGAGGTGCCGCCACTGGCGTTGTAGATGAGATTGGCGTGGTAGTCTGCGACCCGCACTCCGTCCAGCGCCATCCCTTTGGCTCCCGCGAGCTCCAAAAAGTACGCCGAGGGGACTTTGCCTTCACGGATCACGCGCTCGGGAACCTGGACTCGCACGCTTTCCGGCAGTTCCGAAAGGATCAGGTTCTTGAAGATGCTGCCCGCGCAGTGCATGCTGGGTGGATATTTTTCATTGCGGATCTTCAGAATCCCTTCCGCAATTGTGCGGAGCTCCAAGGGATCGCCGGAGGGAAGCCGCAGCGTAGTTTCCAGCACGATCCAGTCCTTGCGCCGCTTGAAAATGCTTTCGCGGTATTGAAATTCGCATGCCGCATTGCCGATTTCGCGAATCTGCAAGCCATCGAGAAAACGGACCGATTCGACGAACTCGTGGATCGAGTGGCCGTACGCTCCCGCATTACCGTACACCGCGCCTCCCACCCATCCGGGGATGCCGGTCATGGTGTGCAGACCCTGGAGTCCCGCGGCGATGGTCGCATCCACCAGATCCTGGAGGATCAGGCCCGCGGCGACCCGTACCCGTGCGCCATCCACTTCGATGCGCTTCGCGGTATAGCGCAGCACTACGCCCGGGAAACCCCCGTCATCGGCGATCAGATTGGTGCCGCCTCCCATCAGCGCATACGGCTCCTTCGCTTCGCGAATCGCTTCGAGCGCGGCGATCAAGGCGGCCTCCGAAGAGGCGTCCGCAAGCATCCGCGCCGGACCGCCGATCGCGAATCGCGTCAAGCGGCTTAGCGGGACGTTTTCGGTACACTGAAGGCCAGGAATCGCTGCAAGGCGAGACAACATCTTCCTCAAGAGTAATATGTTTCCCGGATTCCCTCCCGAAGCGCTCGCGTTTTTGCGCGGGCTGAAGCGCAACAATCGCCGCGAATGGTTTCAGCCGCGCAAGGAAATTTTCGAAACCAAGCTGAAGGCTCCCATGATTCACCTTGTGGAAGCTGTCAACTCGAAGCTGCTGGAGTTCGCGCCGGACCACATCACCGATCCGAAGAAAGCCGTGTATCGCATTTACCGCGACACGCGCTTCAGCGCCGACAAGACTCCGTATAAGACGCACCTTGCGGCGATCTTCCCGCATCAGGCGCTCCAGAAGCATTCGTCCGCGGGGTTCTATTTTCACATCACCGAGAAATCGGTCGGCATCGCGGCGGGCGCTTACATGCCCGGACCCGCCGAATTGCTCGCGGTCCGCACCTGGCTGGCGGAAAACCACGCCGAATTTCGCAAAGCGGCTCGCCGGCCGCAAACACTCTTCGGGAAGCTCGAGGGAAGCACGGTTTCGCGAGTGCCCAAAGGATTCGCCGCCGGCCACCCCGCCGAAGATCTCATCAAAATGAAACAGTGGCTGTACTGGGTGGAGCTGGATGCAAAGCTTGCGACCACGCCGAAGCTGCTGCCCGAGCTGGTGAAACGGTTCCGCGCCGCCGCGCCAGTCATCGCGATGCTGAATGGTCCGTTGATCAAGGCGTTTCGTGCCGCCTCGCTCGCATGACCCCCTACACAAAATCAATCGGGGCCACGGCTCGGCGGATTTCGTTGCAGTAGGTCCAGAACGCTACCTGCACGCCGAGCTCCCGCCGGTCTGGCCCCGAGCTGCGATAGCCCTTGTCCAGCTCGAACCGGACGATTGCAGACTTGTTCCCTTCCAATGCCGACGAAGGGACCGGCTGCACGTAAACATGCTCGCCGCTGTCAGCGAATTCACAAACTGGCAGCGCCACGTCGTTCACGAAGGCTCTCAACTGCGCCGCGCCGGTCTCTCTGAGTACGCCTTCCTGGGTTTTGAAGCGCAATCGCAGCATAGGATTCTTCGTCGCGGGAGCGGGCAGGCTGACCGCAAAGAGCCGCGCAGTCCATCGCCAGCATTCAGCTTCCAGCCCGTGCCATCCCTCAAGTAACCGGATCTGGTCCGGCGTGTTCTCCCGGATCGCGAGAACGATGTCCTGGCCTCCGTAACGAGGCTGGCCAAGGAGGACCAGTCCCTGCCGACGGAATACATTCCGGACAAAGTCCTCATCGAACCCAACAGCGTTAGCCGGAAAATCCTCGCTGCTGAGTGCGAAATTCCCGTGATCAAACGGAAACTGAATCGGGTGCCGGCCGCGCCGCGCCGCGCCGTTGTTCGATCTGAGTAGAAAGAACGAGGCGTATACAACGCCATCCGCTGACAGCAGCCGAGCCAGTTCCGAAAGATAGTGGATCAGTTCGTCGGGTAGGACGTGCGTGAAAACGGATGTCAACAGAATCAGATCGAAAGATCCGTCCGGATGAGGAAAACGGTACGTCTCTGCGGGCATGGATCCGTGCGGGTTGTAGGACGCATTGTGGCAATCCGCATGATAAAAGCGAAACCTCGAGTTCCGGGAACAAAGGTGAGCGTTACACCATTCGATGCTTGCGCGGTCCACATCCATGCCCGTGTAAGAAAGTCCGAGGCGTTGCAGTTCCGGGTCATCCGCTAGCGGGCTTGCAATGCGCCCGCAGCCGCAGCCCACTTCCAGAATTCGGGTTCCAGCGCCGAGCAGGCCCAGTTCCCTGAGGTCCCGTAGGAACATTGGTCCGATCCGTTCAAAATCCCACGGATTCCCGACAAAACACCGGAGAGAATACGGCGGCCAGTGGGCTCGGCCTGTCAAGGAACGGAAAAATGCATCGGGAAGATCGAGGAAAATCCGGTCCAGGGTTCTGCGCGCCAGGAAATTCCGGCGCAACCGGGGAAGTTGCATGGCGAGATCTCTTCATTCGCCTACGCGAGCGAAGCCGAGCTATTTCCCAGATGATTCGACGCGAAGATTGTTCGTCACCTTGTGCACGCCGCCGACGCCGTTCGCCGCCAATCCCGCGACCTGCTTGTCCATCTCGTTGGCCACCACGCCTTCCAGCGTCACGTCCCCATTTTTGACGATCACGTGGATCGGCGGCACGGCGCTCAACTGGTAGCGTTGCAGCGGAGCCTTCGCGTAGATGGCGCGGTAGACCGCCAGCCGTGTCCGGTCATCGGCGTTCGACAGTGGAAGTACTTCGATCTGGTTATCGACAGACGAGACGCCCTCGATGCTCTTGACGGCCGCTTCCGCATCGCTTTTGAGCTTGGGATCGCGAACCTGCCCGAACAGCGTCACCTTGGACCCATCCACGCGATACTCCAGGTTGTCGAACACCCCGTAGTAGGGCAACATGACCAGTTCGTGCCGGACTTCTTTCGACAGGTCCGCCGCGAACACGGCCAAAGGCAGCAGCAATAGGATCAGTCGTTTCACGCCCATTGGATACCACCGGGGCGGAACAGTTTCAAGGCCAGCTTAAGCGGCGCGCGAGGGCGCCCGAAGCCCGCTCCATTCCTCACAAATCAGGATCGAGTTGGCGGGATTCTTGGCCGAATACTTCAGACTGACCGGTCCGATAAGTCTCTGTGGCTCAGCCGGAAGCAGGTGGCTCAGACCGCTCAGATCCTGCGAAGTCTCATACTGGACGCCGCCGACGGAATACGAGTAGTACAGCATCGCCTCCGTAGCTTCGGTGATGAAAGCGTCGCCGAGGCGCCCGTACTGATGAAGAAACAGGCGGCGTTTGCGCTCTCGTTTCTCCGGAGTTGTCCGGATCATGAGACGGAAAAGCTGCGCGCCCAAACCGATGGTTCCCACTCCAACCGCTCCCAGAAGGATCAGCCTCGTGTTGGGTGTCATGGGCTGAGTCTCTAGCGGGTCACAGGCGCGTCCTGAAACGCCTTGGCGTAATCTTTGAGGAACTGGTCGAGCCCCTTGTCGGTCAAGGGATGGTTGAACAGCGAATCCAGGACCTTGAAAGGCATGGTTCCGATGTGGGCGCCGGCCTTGGCCGCTTCGATCACGTGCCCGGAATGGCGCAGGGACGCAGCCAGTATCTGCGTAGTGAAGCCGTAATTCTTGTAAATCTGGACGATATCGCGGATCAGCTCCATGCCATGCCAGCCCGTATCGTCGATGCGTCCCACGAACGGACTGACGAAATACGCGCCCGCCTTGGCCGCCAAAAGCGCCTGCCCCGCGGAAAAACACAGCGTGACGTTCACCCGGATGCCTTCGCGCGTCAGCAAGGAACAGGCACGGATGCCGTCGCGCGTGAGCGGAACCTTCACCACGATGTTCTTGTGGATCTTGGCGAGCTTCCGGCCTTCGGCCAGCATCCCCTCGGTGTCGGTGGCCACCACCTCGGCGCTGATATCGCCGTTGACGATTTCGCAGATTTTACGGATCTGCTCCTCGATCGGCACGCCCTCTTTGGCGATCAGCGTGGGATTGGTGGTCACGCCATCCACCACGCCCCAGCGCGCGCCGGTCCTCAGCTCCTCCAGATTCGCGGTATCGAGAAAGAAACGCATTTACGACGCTCCCTTTGCTTCCCGCGCACAACGCCGCGAACGGGCGGTGCGCTCTCCTGTCGCCAGTGTAGCATCCATCGGCCGAAATCGCCTATAATGTTAATGCTTTACGGCTCCGCTGCCGTGCTGACTGCAAACGGAACGGAGCCGCTTCCGGATGAACATCGTTTCGATACCCGCGTTCTTCCTGGCCGGAGCCCCTTCTCTCGCCAGCCGCATCAGTGATGCGCTGTTTGACGATACCTTCAAGGGAATCCATCACCTGGAATTCTTTGACTGGGCGATCATGGTCCCGTATTTCGCCGTTCTGGCGATCTTGTCCGTCTACGGACTGCACCGCTACGAAACCATCCGCGGCTATCTGAAGCACCGTAAGCAGTTCCAAAACGCGGAGCCCCCGCTCCGATTTGCCGAGCTGCCGCGTGTGACCATCCAGCTTCCGATCTACAACGAGCGCTTCGTGGTCGAGCGACTGCTCGAAGAAGTTTCCAAGATGGATTATCCGCGCCACCTGCTCCAGATTCAGGTGCTGGACGATTCTACCGACGACACACATCCGTTTACAGCAGACCTGGTCCGCGAGTATCGCGCGGCGAATCTGCCCATCGAATACATCCATCGCACCAACCGGCACGGCTTCAAGGCGGGCGCCCTGGAAAACGGATTGAAAACGGCCACCGGCGAGCTGGTAGCCGTGTTCGACGCCGATTTCGTCCCGCCACGCGATTTTCTCCAGCGCACCATTCACTACTTCACCGATCCCCAGGTCGGAATGGTGCAGACGCGCTGGACCTACCTCAACCGTTCTCAGAACGTTCTGACCGAAGTGCAGGCGATCCTGCTGGACGGGCATTTTGCGCTGGAACACATCGCACGAGCCGGCGGCGGGCTGTTTTTCAACTTCAACGGAACTGCGGGAATCCTGCGGCGCTCCATGATCGCCGATGCCGGCGGCTGGGAACACGATACGCTCACTGAGGACTCCGATCTCAGCTATCGCGCGCAGCTCAAGGGCTGGAAATTCGTGTATGCCCCTTCCGTCGAGTGCCCTTCCGAACTGCCGGTGGAGACCTACGGATTCCAGGTGCAGCAATCGCGCTGGGCGAAAGGATTGACGCAGGTGGCGATGAAGCTGCTGCCCTCAATTTTGCGTTCCAATCTCCCGTGGCGCGTGAAAGCCGAGGCGTTTTTCCACCTGACCCCGAACATCGGTTATCCGCTGATGATCGTGGTCAGCCTGCTGATGCTGCCCGTAATGATCGTGCGGTTCTACATGGGCGTGTTCGAGATGTTCCTGATCGATCTGCCGTTGATCGTGGCTTCGTTCTGGTCGATCTCTGCATTCTACGTGGTCGCGCAGCGGGAGTTGTTCCCGCGGAACTGGAAACGATCGATCCTGTTCCTGCCCGCGCTGATGGCCGCCGGCGTCGCCCTGACCATCATCAACACAAAGGCAGTCATCGAGGCGCTGATCGGATACCAGACCGCGTTCGCGCGGACCGCCAAATACGGCACCCAGAAGGCGGCTGTGGCGAATGTGAAATACCGCCGCCGGAGCGGATGGCTGCCGTACGCGGAACTGGCCGCAGGATGCGGTTTCCTGGCGATCGTGGTGTACGCGATCCAGTCCTACAACTACCTGGCGCTTCCGTTTCTGCTGTTGTTCGTCGGCGGCTATTTCTGGGCCGGGTTCACCACGCTGTGGGATGAGTATCAGGGCAAACTGGCCTTTGACCGCCAGCGCGCTCTCGCCGCGCAGCAGCAGACCGAAGCCGCGGGAGCCTAGCCGCGCCCCGCCGGACTCAATGTCCGCAGCCCGGCTACAATGAGGATCGTGTGGAGGCGGCTTTTCCTGCTCGCGATTCCGGCCGTGGCGCAATCGTGGACGCCGGTCGCTAGCGGCACAACGGCAAACCTGCGCGGCGTGAGCGTTCGCGGGAATGCCGTATGGGTCAGCGGCGACAAGGGGACCGTTCTGCGAAGAAGCGCCGAGGGCGGCGCCTGGTTTTCGGTTAGTCCCAAGGGCGTCGCCGATCTGGACTTCCGCGACATCGAAGCCGTCAGCGAAGGAACGGCTTACCTCCTGAGTTCGGGCGAAGGCCCGCAATCGAGGATCTACCAGACCAAAGATGCCGGGGCCAGTTGGGTGCTTCTCGCAACCAATCTCGAGCCGAAGGGATTTTGGGATTGCATGAGTTTCTGGGATCCCGAGCACGGAATCATCGTCGGCGATCCCGTTGGCGGGCGCTTCACGATCCTGACAACCCGCGACGGCCTCACCTGGCAGAAGTTGAAAGGTCCGCAGGCAAATAAAGACGAGGGGGCCTTCGCCGCCAGCGGAACCTGCGTGTTCACGCGCGGCACTCGCGAAGTCTGGTTTGGTACCGGCGGGCTCGGAGGCGGGCGCGTGTTTCATTCCGAGGACGGCGGGCAAACGTGGTCAGTCGCCAAGACTCCTGTCCGGCATGATGCCGTCAGCGCCGGAATCTTCTCACTGGAATTTTCGGACGCGCTGCACGGCATCGCCGTGGGCGGAGACTACACCAAACCGGCGGAATCCGAGGGAAACGCCGCCATCACGCAAGACGGAGGCAAAACCTGGACGGCGCCATCGGGCGCCAGGCCGGGCGGCTACCGGTCGGCAATCGTCGACGGCATCGCCACGGGTCCCACGGGCGCGGAAGAAACCAAAGACGGCGGGAAAACGTGGACCAAGGTATCGGTCGAGGGTTACAACGCAATCAGCGGACCTTGGGCTGTCGGAGCGAATGGCCGCGTCGCTACTTTAAAGCATCCCGCGCCGCATTAGCGATCTCCGGCTGAGTGTCCGAAGCAAGCCGCTGGAAAACGCGCCGCGCTGAGTCATTCTTCGCCACACGCAGATCGTAGACTAGCGTCAGCCGCTCCGATGCCGTAAGCTCCGGCAGCGCGCTCATCGGAGCTTGGGCCCAGCGCGTCCGATAGTAGCCGGTTCCACCCGAGTTCAAATAGAACCACGCCGGACATGCCGTGCCCATCGGCAGCGAGATTTCAGTAGATGGGCCCTCCAGCACCGTGCAGGAAGAAGCGATGCGCTCGGCGCGCCAGCACACCGGCACCGAGCCTGGAGTCGATTTCGTCACGCGCAGCCGGGGCTCCGATGGGCGGTCGCACAGCAGTTGCCCGCGCAGCTCGGGCACACCCGTCGTGTTCAGAAACGTGTTCAGCACGCGGGTCGGATCCGTTCCGGAAACCGAATACAGTGCAGTGGCCAGATCCGCCGTCGTTGCCGTGCGGAACCTGTGGTCATATAAGTAACGCCGCAGGCCGTTGCGAAACGCCTCCTCGCCCAGCCAACCCTCGACCATCAGCAGAATTGCCGCGCCTTTGTCGTAGACCACGCGATTGTACACATCGCTCGCCGCGTCACGGCTGTTTATCGAAACGCGCACGGGCCGCGAGCGCGCGGGATGGTCCACATCCATCATCCGCTCGCGCGCGGCGATGGCCTCCAGATGCGCGCGCTCGGGCGGCTGCTCCTGGTCCATCATCTTGCTGGAAATCCAGGTAGCGAAACCCTCGCTCAGCCAGACGTCTTCCCAGGTGGCTTGGGTCACCAGATTGCCGAACCACTGATGTCCGATCTCATGGGCCTGGAGCGCGCGAAGCGCACGTGTCGCGGCAGGAGACTCCTGACCCGGCCGGAGCAGCAGGTTCCGGACGCGGTACGTGATCAGGCCGGGATTCTCCACCGCCCCGAACGCCCCTTCCGGCAACGCGAGGTGGTCGAGTTTCCCGAACGGGTACGCGATTCCCGTGTACCTTTCCAGGCGCGGCAGAACAGCCTTGCTTGCTTCCACGGCAGCATGGCCCTCGGCTGCATGACCCTTCGCCGTGATCACACGAACCGGAGTTCCGGGCCCCGCGTACCCGCCGTCGTACACGTCAAAAGGGCCCACCGCAAAAGCGATCAACTCGCTCGGCAGCGCTTCGGTAGTGGCGAACTTTACCAACTTCCAGCCGCCCGGCTCTTCGGTTTCCGAAATCTGCCGGCCGTTGGAGAAAGCCTGGTTCCCCCGCGGGACGCGAATCGAAATGTCCCACGGCGCCTTGAATCGCGGCTCGTCGAAGCACGGGAATGCGCGCCGGGCGTCGCTGGGCGTGAACGTAGTGTAGGCGTACCACTCGCCTTCGACTTTGCGGCGATAAGGACCGGCCAGGGCTCTGTCGTCCAGCCGGCCCGTGTAGCGGATGATAATTCTGCCTGAATCGCCGGCTCGGAATCCTACGAGCTCATCCGTCGCGGACACCGGCACGGGACTCACGATCTTCAGCTCTTTGGCATTGAGCCATAACACGGAAACCGGTTTCCGCATCTCAAGATCGATGCTGATTTCTCCCTGGAACATGCTCCGGCTCGGGTCGATGGTCAGCGTAACGGCATACTTCTTGGGGACCACGTCGTCCGGCAGGTTGAATCGCGGGGCCACTGGCTGCGCGGCGAGCGTAGACACCGCCAGCAGGGCGAGGCTGGAGCCTCGCGGGGGCCTAAGCCCGCCCCACATTATTGCTCCAGGTAGGTGTAGCCGTTCAGGCCGTCTTCGTAGAACCGCAGCAATGATCCGGATTCTTCATAGCTGATCTTGCCGTCGCGAACCGCCGCTTCCACCGAGCGGCGGAACTGCTCCACCAGCGTCTTCGACTGGAACTGCACGTAGTCGAGCACTTCCTTGACGGTATCGCCCTGAATCACGGCTTCCAGAATCACCTGGCCGTCCCGGTCGAGCCCGACGTGCACCGCGTTGGTATCGCCGAACAGGTTGTGCAGGTCGCCGAGGATTTCCTGATACGCGCCCACCAGAAACGCGCCCAGAATGTACGGCTCGCCGTTGAACGGATGCAGCGGAAGCGTCTTCTTTACGTCGCGCCGGTCGATGAACTGGTCCACCTTGCCGTCGGAATCGCACGAGATATCTCCCAAAATTCCGTGGCGGCGTGGCTCTTCCTCCAGCCGGTGGATCGGCATGATCGGAAACAACTGCTTTACCGCCCAGCTATCCGGCATGCTCTGGAACAGCGAAAAGTTGCAAAAGTACGTGTCCGAGAGCAAGCCGTCCAGCCCTTCGAGCTCCTCGGGGAAGTAATCCAGCTCCTTTGCGAGCTTCTGAATCCGAAGGCAGATCAGCCAGTAGATGCTTTCGGCCCAGCTTCGCTGCTGGAGCGGCAAATAACCCAAGCTGAAGAGGTTCAGCGCGGAATCCAAGGCCTGCTGCGCGTCGTGAAAGCTCTCCAGCAGATTCTTGTTCGAAAGCCCGCGCAGAGTCTCCTGAAGATCGATCAGCGGCTGCTCGACGTCTTCGGGAATTTCTGGCAAGCTGTCGCTGTCGCTGAACCCGGTTACGCCAAGCACGTTGAACAGCAGCACGCTATGATATGCGGCGATCGCCCGGCCACTTTCCGAAACGATGGTCGGATGAGGCACGTCGGCCTCATCGCAGATGCTCTGGATGTGATACACGACGTCGTTGGCGTATTCCTGGAGCGTGTAGTTGACGCTCGATTCAAAATCCGTCTGCGAACCGTCGTAGTCGATGCCCAGCCCTCCGCCCACGTCCATATAGCGCAGTCCTGCGCCGGCGCGGTGCAGCTCCACGAACACGCGCGCTGCTTCCATCACGGCGCCCTTGATCTGCCGGATATTCGTGATCTGGCTGCCCAGATGGAAATGCAGCAGCTCCAGGCAGTCCTCCATGTGGACCGATTTCAACTGGTCCAGCGCACGGAGCGCTTCCGTGATGGTGAGACCGAATTTGGAGCGGTAGCCGCCCGAGGATTTCCAGCGGCCCGATCCGCGGCTGGCCAGCTTCACGCGCAGGCCGATCACCGGCCGCACCCCGACGCGCTGCGAATGTTTCAAAATCAAATCGAGTTCGGTATATTTTTCGACCACCGGGATGATGTTGCGGCCGATTTTCTTGGCCAGCATCACCATCTCGATGTACTCGTCATCTTTGAACCCGTTGCAGATGATGGGGGTCTGGTTGTCGGCGATCGCTAGCACGGCCAGCAGCTCCGGTTTGGAGCCTGCCTCCAGTCCGAACTTGTAGGGCCGGCCGTATTCGAAGACTTCTTCCACCACTTGCCGCTGCTGATTGACCTTGATCGGAAACACGCAGCAGTAGCTGCTCTTGTAGCTATGCTCGGCGATCGCGTTCTGGAAGGCCTGATGCATCTCGCTGAGGCGGTGCTTCAGGATTTCCCCGAACCGAATCAGGATCGGAAGGGAAATGCCGCGGAGCTGGAGGTTGTCTACCAGCTCCTTCAGATCGATGGAACGGTTAGCGTCCTTTTCCGGATGGACATAAAGGTGTCCATTCTTGCCAACGGAAAAGTACCCCTTGCCCCAGCTTGCCACGTCGTAGAGTTCCGCGGCCTCGGCCGTGGTCCAGCGGTCCGCCGGCTCGCGAACGGTGCTGTCCGTAAATCTGGAGATGGAGGCCATGAAATTTCAGTGTCTACCGAATTGTTCTCAGGAGCAAGAAAAAAATCATGCCGCTCCCATTGCGTAGATCCCAAAATTAAGCTTCCGTTAACGCGGTACCGCCTTCCCAAGGCGGTACGTCTTGCGACAATCTAGGAATGACTGTGGGATATCGTGCTTTCAGCGGGCTCGCTTGCGTCTTCCTGGCCGCCACCGGTTTCGGCCAGGCTCCGAAGTTCACCATCACCACCGTGGTGGGAACGGGGACAGCCGGATTTGCGGGAGATGGGGGCGCCGCCACGTCCGCAAACCTGAGCTTTCCGGCAGGGCTTGCCTTTGACAGCGCCGGAAATATGTACATCGCCGATTCGTTCAACAGCCGGATTCGCAAAGTGGGGCCGGACGGCGCCATCACTACGATCGCGGGCACCGGCTCGTTTGGATTCGCGGGCGACCAGAACGCTGCCACGCAGGCCATCCTGAACCGGCCGTATAGCGTCGCCGTCGACGGCGCCGGGAACGTCTACATCGCCGACGCGCTCAACCACTCGGTGCGCAAAGTGGCCGCCTCCGGCGGCACGATGAGCACCGTGGTGGGCAATGGATTCGGAAACCAGGGCTTCGGAGGTGACGGAGGCGCGGCTACCGGCGCTACCTTAAATACGCCGACGGCTCTGCTCCTGGACGCCTCCGGAAATCTCTTCATCGCGGATACCCTCAACAACCGCGTCAGAAAGGTCGGTACCGACGGTAAGATCAACACCGTAGCCGGGACAGGCGAAGCCAAGTCCGCCGGCGATGGAGGACCTGCGACCGGCGCAGCGATAAACAGCCCGGAGGGAATTGCCCTGGACAGCGCCGGAAATCTTTATATCGCCGATACGCTGGGACATCGGGTCCGGAAGGTCGCCCCCGACGGCACCATCACTACCGTCGCCGGAAACGGCGCGGGTGGATTCCAAGGCGATGGAGGACCTGCCACGCAGGCCAGCTTGTACTATCCCAAAGGCCTGGCTGTCGACGGAGCCGGGAATCTGTTTATCGCCGACTGGCTCAACAGCCGCATCCGCGTGGTAACCCCTGACGGGACGATCTATACGGCTGCGGGAAACGGATCTTTTGCCTATTACGGAGATGGGGGACCGGCCACCAGCGCGGCTCTGCGATTCCCCTGGGGGCTCGCGGCCGGATCCGGCGGGAAAATCTACATAGCCGACGACGAAAACAGCGTGATCCGGGTACTCACGCCGGTGGCGACTCAGACCTCCGCGGCGCCTCAGATCGATCCCCAAGGCGTGCTTACGGTTTCCGCCTTTGGAGGGTTCGCGTCGGCCGCGCCCGGTTCCTGGATCGAGATTCACGGCTCCCACCTCGCTCGAAGCACGCGCGCCTGGACCAGTTCGGATTTTCATGGATCGCAGGCGCCCATGTCTCTGGACGGAACTCAGGTCATGATCGGTGGGCAAGCAGCCTTCTTGTCCTATGTGAGTCCGGATCAGATCAATGCCCAGATTCCATCGGGAGTGGGCCTAGGCGCACAGGAACTCACGGTGATCACGGCGGGAGTTGCCAGCGTGCCCCGTACAATCACTGTGAATCAAGTGGAACCAGGCCTGCTCGCCCCGTCTTCTTTCAAGCTGGGCGACACGCAATACACTCAGGCCGTGCTCCCCGGAGGAACGCTGGCGCTTCCGGCATCTGCCGCTTCGTCGGCAGCGGAAGGTTCCATGCCGGGTAGCTCGGCGCGCCCCGCTCATCCCGGCGAAACGATGATTTTGTACGGAGTCGGATTCGGCCCCGTAACCCCAATCATCGCCGCCGGCGCTGTGGTCCAAAGTGAAAACCGTCTGGCGCTGCCGTTCCAGATATTTTTCGGCGGAGCGCCGGCCGCAGTGAGCTATGCGGGCCTGGCGCCCGGAACGGTCGGACTTTATCAGTTCAACGTGGTGGTCCCGGATGGCGCCGCCGGAGACGCGGTGCCAATTACCTTGAAGGTCAACGGCCGCTCGGGACAACAGGCCCTCTACACTGCCGTGCAGTAGGCCCGGATTCCCGAGCCTGCGAGGAGCCTCTAGGGATGCCGGAGCGAGACCGAAGGGTCGGCCTTGGCCGCGCGCCAGGCGGGGAAGAATGCCGCAGCGCCCGCTGCTCCTGCCATCACGGCCGTTACGGAAAACAGCGTCAATAGATCGCTTCCGGGAAGGTTGATTTGCACGCCCGCCGGTGCTCCGATGGCCGACTCCAGTACTCCCAAACCCGCGCGAGAGAGAGCGTTTCCGAAGGCGATCGAGATTCCGATCAGGGCGGTCATCTCCTTCATCACCAGCCAGACGACTTGCTTCTTCTGGGCGCCCAGCGCCATGCGGATTCCAAGCTCCACGGACCGTTTCGATACTGCGAACCGGACCACAGCGTACAACCCCACGCTGGCAAGGGCGAGAGCCACGCCGCCCATTCCAGCCAGGAACGCGATCCCTCCTTTCCACAAGAACAGTTCGGCATCGATCTGCTGTTTCATCGTGCGTGCCTCCAGCACGGGCAGAGCCGGATCCAGAGATTGAATTTCGCGCTGCATCGCCAATACGAGTCCGGCGGCGTCGCCTAGGGTCCGCGCGCCGAACGTGGAGGTATCGACGCCGGCTTGCGCCACCGGCAAGTAGAACAGCGGTTGGATGCCTCTGCCAGGCTCCAGGCTCCGGGTATCGCGGACAACACCCACGATCTCGACAGGAATCTTTGCTTCTCGCGATTGCTCAAAGCCGCCATACCGGAACCTCCGGCCAACCGGGTTCGGCGAGCTAAAGACACGGCGCGCCATGGTTTCATTGACCATGGCTACCAGAGGCCGGCCCGGAACGTCGGAGTCCTCAAACGTCCGTCCGAAGAGCACTGGGATTTGAAGCGTTTCAAAGTAACCGGGCGCGCCCCACGCGGATTCCACCGCAAGAACGCTCCCGTTGGCTCCAGGAGTCCTCTCGGTTTCGATTTCCCGGGTATTGCCAGAGAGAAGCGTGGCACCGCTGCCGGCAAACGCTGCCTGGACCCCCGGAATCGCGGCGATCCTGCGCCTCAGTTCTTGATAGATGCGCTGCAACTCGTCCTCGCCATAGCCCGCATAGCGGGCGTTCGTGCTCACGATGGCGACGCCATCGACGGCGAAGCCCGGCTCCCCAGCCTGCACCGATGTCACCACCCGGATGAGAAATGCCGTGCCCATCAGCAAGAGAAATGATCCCGTCACTTGTCCAGCGAGGAGAATATTCTTCAACGTGAACCATCTTCGGCCGACCGAAAACGCCGGTGCGCTCTCGCCCCGGAGAGCGGGCAGCAGATCAACGCGTGTGGATCTGAGCGCGGGCGCTAGGCCCAGGGCGGTTCCCGTGACCAAGGCAAGCGCCAGGGCGAATGCCAGCACGCGATCGTCGGTCTGCACGTGGAAACTTATTGGTATGAGCGAAGCGAGATACCTTATGGTCCACTTCGAAAGCACTATGCCTCCAGCAGCGCCGCACCACGATAGAAGCACACTCTCCGTGAGGAAGTGCCGGACCAGTTGCCACCGCGTGGCGCCCAGGGCGAGCCGCACCGACACTTCTTTGGCTCGGCCCGTTCCGCGAACCAGAAGCAACGTCGCGAGATTGCTGCACGCGATGCTCAAAACCAGTCCCACGATCGTAAAAAGTATGATCGAGATGAGTTTCATCCACGTATCCTGCTCGCGCGGATGAATCACCACATCATCGGTCGGCAGCAGCGTGATCCCCTTATCGGAATCCGTGTCCGGATGGTCGCGGGCGAGACGCCGCACCAGGACATCCATCGCCGCTCGAGCCTGGGAAACGCTCACTCCGTCTTTTAGACGCCCCCGAACCTCAAACGCGAAGTCGCCGCGGCGGTCTAGAAGGCCGGCGCGATTTGTCCCACTCCCCACGCCGGGCAGCGCTGACATGGACAGCCAGAAATCGGTGATAAGGCTCGGATGGAATGCGCTGGCAAGCTCTCGCGGCCCGATTCCCACGACGGTCACAGGCGCGCCGTTCAGGCGAATTGTCCGGCCCAAGATCCCGGGGTCGGACGCGAATTTCCGCTGCCAAGTCTGGTAACCAATCACGGCCGTGGCGCCTTGACCCGCGCTATCTTCCATTTCCGTGAACCATCGGCCGGCCGTAACGCGAAAACCCGCTACGTCGAGATAACCCGAGGTCACGTACTCCGCGATGGCTAAGCGCAGATCCTCGCGGCCTTGATACTGCACATCGTCGGGGAGTATGGCCGCGACAGCGGAAAACACGCCGGCCAACGCCGCCATATCGCGATAGGCGGGATAAGACACGCCAGCCGGTTCGCTTCGATCTCCGACATTCTGGTACAGGTTTACAACCCGTTCGGAATCAGGAAAGGGCTGTCGGCGAAATAGAAGCGCGTTCACTATGCTGAAAATAGCTGTGTTGACTCCGATACCGAGCGCAAGGATTAAAACAGCGGCCAGCGTGAACTGCCAGTCGCGCGCAAGTCGCCGGATGGCCTGCTTCACCTCGCCCCAGGCCACATCGCCCGCGGTGACGATCGCCGGCGTCTGACGGATGTGGGCTTGCGGTTTTGTCATAGTTCCCTCACCCGCTTAAGACGGCCAAATCGGGATCTCTTTACATGGTCGGGATGGGACGCTGAGGCCCTCATCTATGGACACAAACGGGTAGTGCGCTACAGATTTAGGGCGCTGGCGCAGAGTGGGGCCCCGCGCGCGCCCGTGTTATCCTGAACCATAGATCCAGTGGGCGGCTAGCTCAGTTGGGAGAGCACCGCGTTCGCAATGCGGGGGTCGTGGGTTCAAGTCCCACGCCGTCCACCAAATTTCTCGTGTCCGGCCCGGACACATGGGTGACAGTTCGTTATTCCTGAGACATACGTGACCAAGCAGGCCGTAACCGTCATCTGATCGGGCGTTTTGGAATCGAAGGCAGACGCTGGAATAAAGGCCGCCCTCCGAACGCAATGATATCGGAGAACCGCGCGGATCAGAAAGCGCTCAAGAATACTGGCAGCGGCTCTGCGGTTCCATCGAAAAGGAGCCTCGTGGCAGCCCGCACCGGAAGCTGCGCACGTGAGCCAACGGTCTTGAGCGACTCTACTTGCCGACCAAATGCGGCAGGCTCCTGTTGTTTTCCCCGCAGACAAACTCAATCAGCTCGGTGTCGGGCATCAGGCGCTGGTTCAGCTTCACGGTCCACGGCTTGGTGAACGTTTTCGGGTCGTCGACGGCAATCTCGATCTCCAGCGTTCCGTAATTCAAGCGGCGAAATCGCTCCGTCAGCTTGCCCGCGTTGGTCACGGGAGTGCCCTCCTCGTCGAGCCAGCCGTTGTCGCGAAAACCGATTGTCTGGACCACCAGCGTGTCTCCGTCCCAGCGGCCAATCGAGTAGCCATACCACCACGGTTGTGGATCATCGCCGGGTAGCGATCTTCCATCGGTGAAGATCTGCCGCAGGCCGTTGTTGGCCTCGTAGATGATCAGCATCAGGCCCGGCGTCTGAATGATCTTGCGAGGCTGAGGATGGCTGTGAAGCTGGACCGGATTGAGCGGCAGGCAGTGCGCATCGGGATGATCCTTGCTGTTCTCCGCCAGCCGCTGTTTTCTTAGCTCGGCCGCCCAGGGCTGGAACGGCAGACCATCGGGCAACATCGAAGGGAGGTTTTGAAAGGGCCGTGGCCCCCTTCCGGGGGGCGTGCCGAATCCGCCCGCGGGACCGCCACGGCCGCCCGGAGGCATGCCGCGGTCCCAGATTCCTGAGAGGTCCGGGTGGCCGTCCGCGGTCTTTGGCGCGGGGGCGTTCAGATCCACTCGGCCGTCGGGAGTCCGGGGAGTTCCGGCGCTTCGATGCTCGGGCCACTGCGCCAGCATCGCCGGCGCGAGGGTGAAAAGCGCAAAGATCGTCATTCTGGAAGTGGCTGAAGTCACGTTGGCTCCGGTCCACAGCGTATCAGATCGATGCGCGCGGAACACCCAACGCTGCCCGGCCGGCGTCTACCGCGACGCGGCGCTTTTTGGCTTTCCTGCTTGCAAGATCGGGTGCGGAAATTCCGAAGCGGATGAGATAAGATAGTCGAATTCTTAGCTCTGAGAGCGCGCAGCTTAATAAAGGAGTATTCGAAATAAGGACCCATGTATTTGCCGATCCGGTTTGCCCGCATTCGAAGAAGTCAGACTCAAAAAACTTTGTTAACGGGTCAACTCCCGTGCATTGTTTTTCTTTTGGCGATTTTTGCCAGCCTGGCTTGGGGACAGAAGCCCAGCGATGGGAAGAAAGCTCCTCTTCCGGATTTCGATCTGCGCGAAGCGGCGGGCCCAGGCCCGGCTCCTCGGACGCAACGCGCAAAAGCCCTTGTCGCTACACGAACTCGCAATCTGGAGACGCTCGTCGCGCAGCGGCAGAACGCGCAACCGGGCATCCGAGCAGCCGCGGGCAAACACGGAGTTCCAAAGTTGCTATTTCGAGACGGCGGGTTTCTATCCGCGGCCTCCACGCGAGATCCTGACGCGATCGCAAGAACGTTCCTGCGCGATAACGCGGCTCTTTTCGCTTTTGGGCAATCCGAAGTGAACGAACTGCGCCTGGCCGTGAGGGACGCGAGGCCGGAAGCAACCTTCCTCACCTACAACCAGACGATCGGCGGGATCGATGTCTTTGAGGGCCAGATCAAGCTCACGCTGAGCCGGGCGGGTGAAGTGGTTCAGGTGGCATCCGGCGAAATTGCTCCTGGGCTGAGCACACCCACAACGCCGCGCCTGCGCCGCGAAGATGCCGAAACCGCAGCGCGCTCCGCCGCGCGGGCGCAGACGGCTGGAAGGTTTTTGCGCGAGCCGGAGTTGGTGATCTTCGTTCTGGATGCGTCCACGGCCAGGCTGGCCTACCGTTTCTTCCTCGAGATCGATTCGAACCAGCTCTACGAAATTCTGATCGATGCCGAAGATGGAACGCTGCTCTTCCGGCATAATGCTTACGCCCATGCGGCTCAGGGCCGCGTGTGGATGCAGTCTCCTTCCCAGGGCGCGCGCCAACTCGTCACGTTTCCCGATGGATGGCTGCCCGCGGGAAGCACGGTCACCACCGGGAATAACGCAGACGCTTTTGTCGATGCGGACGGCGATGACACGCCGGATTCGCAGAACACAGGGGACTTGTGGAACGGCCGGGCTTCGAGCGCAACCCAGCTTTTCGATTTCTCCTTCGGCGATGGAACCCTGGGGATCGATCCTCGAGGTTCCAAGGCTGCCGCTGTTACCAACCTGTTTTATTTCGTCAACCTGGCGCACGATTTTTTCTACAACCTCGGTTTCACGGAAGCCTCTGGGAATTTTCAAACGGATAATTTTGGTCGTGGCGGCGTGGGAGGCGATCCGGTCATCGCCGAAGCCCAGAATGGGCTCACGGACAACAATTCCTCTTTCGCGCCGACGCCCGAAGGAACATCTCCTCGTCTGAGGGCAGGCCTGTTCACGCGCTCCACGCCATCCCGTACCGACGATCTGGACAGCGATTATGACGGCCAAATCATTGTCCACGAGTACGCCCATGGCGTCTCGAATCGCCTGGTAGGCGGGGGTACCAGCACGACCTGTCTCGACCATATCCAGTCGGGCGCCCTGGGAGAAGGATGGTCGGATTACTTCGCCATCAGCTACTTCAACAACCCGGTCCTCGGAGCCTACACCAGCCAGAATGCGACTCACGGACTCCGGCGGCAGAGCTATGAAGGCTACACCTTCACGTTCGAGGACATCGGCAACTCAGGGTACGAAGTCCACGACGACGGCGAAATCTGGGCTGCCGCTCTGTGGGATCTTCGCAAAGTTCTAGGCCCGACCTCCACGGACCGGCTGGTCGTCAATGGTTTGAAGGCGACGCCTTGTAACCCCAGCATGACGGATGCGCGCGACGCTATCCTTGCCGCGGACTTAGCCTCGAACGGCGGGGCGAACCGGGCCCTGATCTGGACGATTTTCGCGAAACACGGCTTGGGGTATTCCGCGCGCGGCGCGGACGGCACGCCGCAGACGGGCACCCTGTACGACGCCGCCTACGACCTGCCGCCCGGCCTCCAGAGCCTGCTGAATCCGGCTGTCACCAGCCAGCCCTTGCCAGTTGAGGTGGGCCTGGGAGGATTGTTCTCCTACGCCATGACTGTTACCAATCCCAATGCGGGCACACTGAACTTTGAACTCACGGCCGCGCCGGCAGGGATGACACTCAGCCCCTCTGGCGTCGTCACGTGGCTGGCGAGCTTCACGGCGCAGAGAGTCAAAATCACCGTGACGGATGGAAAGGGGGGCAAGGTCGTCCACGGCTTCCTTGTTCCCGTCATGACGCACCTCGCAACGGATCAATCGGTGTTGATCAGCGGGGCCGAGGATAGCACCGGATACGCCTGGTTCGATGTGCCTTCCGGTGTCCCGGTGCTACAAGTGACTTTGCGCGGGGATATAGGAGACGCGGACTTGTTCGTCGCCGACCCGGACGGAAATTTCGAAAGCTCCGAGCGGAAGAGCAGCAACGAAACTCTTACGTTTCCCAATCCCAAGCCCGGGCGCTGGCAAATCGAGGTCGATGGCTACCAGGCGTATTCCTCCGTCTCTTTGAAGGCGGCCTTGGTCACGCCAACCTTGCTGGCGGCTCCTGCTGTTCTGAAGAATCTGGCCGGCGTGGCCGGCAGCGAAACGCTGTACAGAATCGTAATTCCTGAAGGCACTTCGACGTTACAGGTTTCCACCCAAGGCTTTTCCTCCAGCGGCGATGTCGATCTGTATCTGAAGTTCGGCAAGCCGGTTAGCTGCCAGGGATCCCTGTCCGTGAGCACGGCATGCAACGATGACTACCGTTCGGAGAACCCCGGCAGCAATGAGAATATATCGCTTGCAAATCCGGCGGCAGGCGACTGGTACATCGACCTCTCGGGCTATGAGGCGTATAGCGGAGTAACGCTGACCATAACAGTTCCCCCGCCGCCGCCACCCGTGGATCTTGCGATCTCAATATCGCACGTGGGTCCGTTGACGCCAGGTCAACGGAACGTTCGCTACACAGTGATCGTGACCAACGCTGGTTCGACACCCAGCTATGGACCCGTGACGGTGACGAACTCGGCTCCAACAGGCTTGACATTGACATTCGGAAGTACATCACTACCGCCAAATTGGCAATGCACGCAAACAGCGTGCACGCTCACTGCCACGGTGCTTCCCGGTGCAAGCTTTCCGAATCTCTTGATCTCGGCCTCCGTCGCAGCCAACGCCCCCGCGAGCGTTACCACTGTCGTGACGGTTTCGACTCCCGGCGACACCAATGCATCCAACAACACCGCCAGCGATACGGCCATCGTCCTCCAGCCGGATCTTGCGATCTCGCTCTCGCACACGGGCGCGATCACGGCCGGACAAACGGGCGCCGTTTACTCGGTTTCGGTCACGAATGCCGGCTCGGCGCCCACAAGCGGGCCGGTGACGGTCACCGAGTCGCTGCCACAAGGCTTGACCGCTACGGCGATCAACGGGGCGGGCTGGACATGCGCGCTCGCTACGCTTAGCTGCACCCGGAACGACGCGTTGGCGCCCGCGGGGAGTTATCCTCCCATCCAGGTGACCGTCAATGTCGCGCCCAATCCTCCCGCGACTGTTACGAATTCTGTCACCGTCTCCGGCGGAGGCGAGATCAATCTGAGCAATAGCACAGCCACCGACGTGGTGAACTTCGGCCAATCCACCAATCCAACCATCACTCTCGTGGCGAATGCTTTCGGCGAAAATCCGCTGATCGCGCCGAATATGTGGGTGGAAATCAAAGGATCCAACCTGGCTCCCGCCGGGCACACGCGAATCTGGGGTGACGCAGATTTCGCCAACAACCTTTTGCCGACACAGTTGGACGGCGTCAGCGTGATGGTGAATGGAAAACCCGCGTATGTGTACTATATAAGCCCGACGCAGGTGAACATTCTCACGCCGCCCGATCCGTTGTCAGGCTCGATACAAGTGCAACTGATGAACAACGGCACGGCCAGCAACGCGGCGAATGTTTCCGCGCAGGCGCAATCGCTCTCATTTTTCGAATTCGTCACGCCTGGTGGGTTGCACTACGTTTACGGCCGGCACATCGACGGTACGCTGATCGGTCCCGGCACGCTTTTCCCCGGTAGCAGCTCGCCCGTGAAACCGGGCGAGGATATCTACATCGCCGCCACGGGTTTCGGACCCACCGATGTCCCCATCGTGAGCGGAGCCCCGACCCAGACCGGCAATCTGCCGCCGCCGTTCCCGGTGGTCAAGGTCGGGAATCTTCCTGCGACGGTCAGCTTCGCCGGCTTGGTGGGCGTCGGCACGTACCAGATCAACTTCAAAGTCCCTCTGGACGCCCCGGATGGCGATCTGCCGCTGACCGCGACATACAACGGTCTGAGCATTCAATCGAACCTGCTGATCACTGTGCAGCGTTAAAGGGAATCCGTTTCGCCGGATTTTACTTATTCGAAAAACTGCTCGTGCGAAAAAATTCGTCCTCGCCGCCGGTGGTCCAGCCGATGATCATGCGGTCCACTGCGCCGAGCCGGTCTTTCACGAACCGGACGGTTCCGTAAGCGCACAAGAACTCCGTTTCGGAAACCGGTCTCAGCTCCGCGCCGGCCAGCACCAGGCGTCCGCCGCTGAGGCTTACGTAGAAAACCGCGGGTCCGCCCGCCATGTTCAACTCATACGTGCCCGTGTACTTTGAGAACATCCCCGGAGCCAGAGCAAACGTCTTCTGGTCATCGGAAGCCACTCGACCGACCAGGTGTTTGCTGTCTTTTTCGTTCTCACAGACGGTCTCCATCAACTCGGTGTCGGCCAGCAGCCGAAAGTGCACGGCGACCGACCAAGGCTTTGTGTACGCTTTGGGATCTTCGATTCGAATGTCGGCATCCAGGTGCCCGAAGTCGCGACGCCGGAAACGCTCGGTCACGTGGAGCTGTTCCGAATGCGGGTGGCCCGCATCGTCCAGCCAGCTCCGGTCGTTGAATCCGAGGGTATCCACTACAAGCGTGTCGCGGTCCCATTTGCCGATCGAATAGCCGAGCCAGGTGGGGTTCAGGTCTTTGGGATGTTTGCGGCCGTCCGTGAAGATCTGCCGGAAATGCGCGGCCGCCTCCTGCAAGATCACGGTCAGCCCGGGGGTCTGAAGAATCTTGAAGCTGCCTACCAACATGGCATCCGGGATCGAGTGGGGCAGGCAGTGAGCCGACGGCCGGGCGGCGCCGAAATTGCGATCGCGCTCTTGGAAGATCGCCTGCGCCCAGGGGGTCATTGGGATGGGAGCCGCGTTTTTTCTCCAAAACTGCAAACTGAAATCGGGACCTTGCGAGGACTCGATGAGGACGCCCGGCGGAATGCGCGGAACGGAATAATCGGCATCCCAAATGCCCGAAAGGTCCGGTTTACCATCGCGCGCGCGGGGCGCCGCCGCGGTCAGGTCAGGCCGGCCGCGGCGGGTCCGCGGCATACCGGGCGTCGCAACGTGAATCCACTGCGCCGGCGCGATGACAGCGGAAGCGCAGAGAGTCATGAGCGCTTTTCGAAATTTCATCGAATGTCGTGTCCGGTTTACGATACCGGCCGCGGCTCGGATCCCGCGGGGAAAAACTCCAGAGAAGCGGAATTCAGACAGTAGCGCTGCCCGCTGGGCGGAGGCCCGTCGGGAAACACGTGACCCAGGTGTCCGTCGCACCGCTTGCAGCGAATCTCGGTGCGGACCATGCCGTAGCTCCGGTCCTGTAAGTAATGGATATGCGCCGGGTCGAACGGTTCGAAAAAGCTCGGCCAGCCTGTGCCCGACTCGAATTTCGCCGTGGATCTAAACAGCGGGAGTCCGCACAGACGGCAGGCGTAAACGCCCTCTTCTTTGTTATTCAGAAGGCCGCCGCAGAAGGGCGGTTCGGTGCCGTGATCCAAAAGGATCCGGCGTTCTTCCTGGGTAAGCCGTCTGGCCAGGCGATCGCGTTCCGCCGGGCTGAGGGGATCCAGGTTGTAGCCCGCCCGGGACTTGTTTGCGGTGGATGGCTCCATGAAGCTATTGTCTCAGGCGCGCCGGCGGCCTATCTTTTGGATAGACCTCTTGCATCCTCAAAGCCCAGGTGTAAAATCCACTTCGATGGGTGAAACCACGATTGTTCTGCCGGCCGCGATCACAGTGCTCGCACTGGTTGCCGGTCTGGTTCAGGAAGTGCGCCACCGGCGCAGGCTGCGCCGTGCGGCTTCTATACGAAGGGTGCTCGGAGTCGATCCGGCTTCGGCGGGCTGAAGCAGCAGACGGCTACTTTGTCGCAAAGACAAAGGGGCGCTGATCTGAGTTGATTTTCTCCGGAAAAATGCGGAATTCGACATTTCTGAATCCGAGCGAGTTCAACCGCGTTGGACTTCAATTGCTGCATCCAGGCTGTATCTTCGTGCCGCTGTGTAGAGGCATCTTCCGGCGCAGCCGTTTCGGGTCCGATCGAGCTATACTCTCCTAGGTCTGAGGCGAAGGAGGTCTATGAGGATTGCGCTTTGTGTCGTTCCGGTGGCGGCTGCCGTGACATGGATCGCATGGGGGCAAACCGACTCCGCCAGCCAGGCCAAGCCCCGCATCCGGAGCTTTTCGCACGCGATTCACGCGGTGGAGGATCTGGACACGACTCTCGCGTTTTACCGCGACGTATTCGGTCTCAACGGCACGCCCTCGGACTTTCCAAATCCCGGTGTGCCCCGCCTTACGGACGCTCCGGGCGTGACCCTAAGGCTTTCGATGATGCGGTTGCCCGGGCCGATACAATTCGAGCTGACGCATTTCAAGGGCCTGGAACGCAAGCCCGCGCGCGCCGCCTATACGGACCCGGGTGCAGCGAGCATCGTGCTTTACGTGCGTGACATTGATGCAGCGGTGGCCAATGCGAAGAAGGCGAATGCACCGATCGTCACGATGGGAGGCACGCCGGTGGAGATCGCCGCAACGAAGGGCAAGGCCCGCTCGATCCTGCTGCGCGATCCGGACGGTTTCTTCGTGCAAGTGGTGCAGGAAGCGCCCCCGGCGGGAGCTCCGGAAGGAAATGTGCATCGCGTTTCGCTTGCCTACACCATGGAAAGCGCCGAGGCCACAACGAAGTTCTACAACGGGATGCTCGGGCTGGAACTGAGCGGCCCCTCTGCGTTCTCAAGCGATCCGGCGATGCTGAAGCTGGTGGACGCGCCGGAGGGAGCAGAATTCCGAAAACTGACGGGTGTGATGCCCGGCCCCAACGTCAGCGTCGAGTTCACGGAGTTTCGCGGCGTGCCTCGCAGCAAGTTCCACCTGCGAGTCCGCGATCCCGGCGCGCCGGCTATGGCGGTTCAGGTGAACGATCTCACGGCAATGGTGGCGCTGCTGAAATCCGCCGGGACCCACGTGATCTCCACCAATGGCGAGATCGTCGACTTCGGAGGAGGCACGCATACGATTTTCGTGGAAGATCCGAATGGAATGAACATCGAGGTTTTTGAGCGGACGGGTTCGCCGCAAGGGAAGGGCAAAGCGAAGTAGGCCGCGGAAACCGGCCGGTTTTCAACAGCTGCTACGATGTGACTAGGGCAAACGGGCCGCGGCAGCGCCGCTCGAACCTGCCTTGACGCGCCGTCGCGCAGCCAACAGCCGGGAAACACGTATTTGAGCCATCCTGAGATCCGCCCCGTTATAGGCATCGACCTGGGAACCACGAATTGCGCGCTCGCTTATTCGGAGCAGGGCGGCGTGGAGTTGTTCTCCATTCCACAGTTCGTTCATCCGAACGAAGTTCGCGAAGAACCGCTGCTCCCGTCTTTCCTGTTCCTGGACGACCCGCCCATTGCCGGCGTACTGGCGCAGAGAAAAGGGCTCGAGAACCCTGGTCGTCTGGTGGCGTCGGCCAAATCCTGGCTTTCCTATCCCGGTGTCGACCGCAACGCTGCGATTCTGCCGGTTGCAGCGCCAGAGGGAGTAGCCAGAATCTCGCCAGTGGCGGCTTCCTCCCAATACCTGAGATATCTGCGAGAAGCCTGGAATCAGAAGCGGCCCGACGCTCCCTTCGAGCGCCACCAGGTGCTGGTGACCGTTCCGGCATCGTTTGACGCCGTCGCGCGGGATTTGACGCTCAAGGCCGCGGAACAGGCCGGATACGAGAAAGTCGTCCTTCTCGAAGAGCCCCAGGCTGCCTTCTATGCATGGATCGCGCAAAACCCTGACTGGCGGGAACAGGTCGCAGTTGGCGACCTGATCCTGGTGATCGACATCGGCGGCGGCACTACGGATTTCGCGCTCATCTCGGTGGAAGACGATGGCGGCAAAATTTCCCTGCGCCGCATTGCCGTCGGCGACCATATTTTGCTGGGCGGCGACAACATCGACGCCGCTCTGGCGCACCACGTGGCCGAGGATTTTCCCAAGCTCGACGCAATCCAGTTTCATTCGCTCTATCAGCACTGCCGGGTCGCCAAGGAGCATCTGCTGGCCGAGGGGAACAACGATACCCACGCGCCGATCACGATTCTCGGCCGGGGCACGAGTGTGGTGGGCAAGTCGCTCAAAGCGAAACTGGCGCGCGAAGATATGGTTCGCATTTTGACCGAAGGGTTCCTCCCGGCGGTTTCCATCGATGAGGAACCGGAGGAACAGCCGGCCACGCTTACCGAGTTCGGACTACCGTACGCATCCGATCCCGCGATCACGCGTCATCTGGCCCATTTCCTGCGCCGCCAATCTGCTACGCCGACACACGTTTTGTTCAACGGCGGCGTCTTCCGTGCGCGCTTCATGCGCGACCGGATACTCGAAATCCTGAACCGTTGGCTTCCGCAACCGGTAACACCGCTCGTGAGTGGCGATCTCATGCGGTCTGTGGCCTACGGCGCTGCCTATTACGGTCTGGTAAGGCAAGGCGAAGGAGTGCGGGTGCGTGGCGGCGTCCCGCACAGCTACTACATTGGCATCGAGGCAGTCGCGCCGGCCGTGCCCGGCAGACGGCGGCCGTTGAAAGCCCTCACGGTCGTGCCTTTCGGCATGGAGGAGGGTACCGGCTATTCGTTCACCGACCGGCCGTCGGTTCTGACCGTGGGAAAGCCCGCGCAGTTCCGATTTTTCCAATCCAGAGAACGTCAGGGCGACCCGGCTGGTTCCCTGATCGAGGAAATCGACGAAACCATGGTCGAACTTGCACCGATCGAGGCCACGCTGCCGAACGAAGCCAAGGAAAACGTCGTGGTTACACTCGAAAGCCTGGTTACAGAAACCGGAATGTTGGAGATGTGGTTTGTCGCCCGGGATGGACGCCGCTGGAAACTCGAGTTCAACGTGCGCCCTAAGAAGGATCGGTCCCTATCCCGGCGCGCGTGAGTGGTGATGCCTGTACTTTCCGAATGCTCGTAACCCCAGGTGTCCCGCCGGACAGACGGATCAATGGTCGGGGCGAGTGGATTCGAACCACCGACCTCCTGGTCCCGAACCAGGCGCTCTAGCCAGGCTGAGCCACGCCCCGAGATCTTCAGTTTACCATCAGCGGGAAACCACCACACTCCGAACCGGGCAAATTCTGCGCCTGTAATTCCTGCGTGCCCGCGTCGCTCAAGTGGATCACGACAGGGACGTTCCCGTCGTGATCAAAGGCGACTCATTCTATGCCCGCTCTGTTTCTATGCCCGCTCTGTTTCGCCCGAACCTCGCCGCAGACCCTATGGAGCGGAGTAGAGGCGCAATACAATCGCAATACAATACGGATGCTCGAAGGCCCGGGGCTCGCTCGGGCCTTCCTTATTCGCGTCGGAATCAACGGAACAGAAACAACACCGAAACCGCGGTCAGCGCAATCACGAGCATTTCGAACAGGCGCTGGTTCATGTTCTGGATCAGCCAGCGCCCCGCGAGCGCTCCCGCCAGCACAGCCGGAACCATCAGTAAGGCAAACATCAGCGACGCAGCGCTGTACAGGTGATACCACGCGTACACCGGCGCTTTCAGCAGATTCACCACGAAGAAGAACCACGCACCCGTGGCCACGAATTTTTCTTTCGGCAGCTTCCGCGTCAGCAGATACAGGTTCATCACCGGTCCCGAAGCGTTCGCTAGCGTGGTGGCGAATCCCGCGCAGATTCCGTAGAACGCCGGATTCCCGGCCACCTGCGGCTCCGTGTGGAACCGCCGCCACAGGTACACCGCCAGCATGCCCACAATGATCCCTCCGATGAGCAGCCGGATCACGCGCTCATTCAGGCTGAGCGCCGCGGCGCCCCCCGCAATTCCCGCCAGAACCCAGGGAACCAGAGTCAGCAGCTCGCGCGCCTCGGCGTGCCTGCGCCAGTACGCGACCGCGAAAACGTCGGCTGTGGACAACACCGGCAAAGTCCATGCGGCCGCCAGTCGCGCATCGCCCACGGTCAGAACCATCAGCGGCCCGATCATCGTGCCTACGCCCGGCGCACCGGTCTTGGCGACTCCGATCATGAAGGCGGAGAAAATTCCGAGCGCCCATTGCCAGGTCGCCAGATGCGGCGCAAGCTGCGGCATAAATCGCGACCCGCGGCGGAACTCGCGGAAATTTAAGCGGCTTTTTGGATCTTCCCGCTCTTGATGCAGGACGTGCAGACGCGGACGCGCTTCGGCGATCCCGCCACCAGCGCATGCACCGTCTGGAGGTTTACGTTCCAGCGCCGCTTGGTCAAATTGTGAGCGTGGCTGACGCGGTTTCCAAACCGCGGCCCGCGTCCACAGACTTCACACACTTTTGCCATATACAAGGACTCCTGGTGATTGCCTCCTAAAAGGTTAACACAACCCGGCCCGAGGTACGGGTCTTAGTTTTAGCCTGTGTCTTAGCCTGTGCAGGAGTCTTGAGCAGCATCCTACCGTACCGGCACCAGCTTAAACTGCCCATCCCGGAACTCCACCTCCCGCACCGCTCCGTGCGGCCCCAGGGGCCCCAGGGATTTTCCATTCGCGCGAACCGTCAGGCCGCCTGCGTTCCCCGCCCGCAGGATCGCGGGCTCGCGGATGTCCACCGTCTGAACTTTGCCCGGCTCGATGAGGCGCGCCACCTGCGTCGTCCCATCGCCTCCGCGGATGGAGATCCAGGACGGCTCCGTCGCCTCGAGCTCGATTCGCGTCGCTCCGATCACCGCCGGTTCGGAAACCGCCGTGGCGTTTTCGGATTCCGTTTTCGGTGGCGCTGGCGCGGCGACGGCCGGGGCTGTAGTCGCAACGGCAGTCGTCTTCGCGGCGGCCTGCGCCGGCTCAGCTTGGCTTGCCGCAGCCCGGGCCGGAGGCGCTGTTTCTTCCGCCTTCCCTGCCGGTCCACCCGGGCTCGCGACCGGCTCCGCTGCGGAAGTCACGGCGCTGTTGCCCGCTGGCTTGGGCGAACTGCTCGGCCACAGCAGCATGGCCAGCAGTACAAGCGAAACTCCTAGCGCGACGGAAATCGCTGTCGGCGAGCGCCACCAGCTCGTGAGCGGCCGGTCCGCGAAAGGCTCCCCCGTCGAAACCGCCGTGGCCCATACCGGAATCGCCGGAGTCGGCGCGGTTTTGGGAAGCGTTTCCTTTGCTGCCGGCTCCGCTGGAACTGGCTGTATCGCCGTTCCCTGCGCGGCTGCTTCCTGCTTGACCGGAACGTCTGCTTTCTCACGCGCTTCCCCTGTGGCCGGCACGCTGGCGCCAACCTCCTTGGGGGCTTCGATCGGCACTCGCGCTGCTGCCGCTGCATGCGCCGGCGCGGCGGTCGCGGTTTCCAGCCGCTGCGCGGCTTGCTCGCAAAAACCTTCGACAGCCGTAAGCAGCCGGCCCATGCTTTGCTCGGCTTCGATCGATTTCGAACGCAAATCCTGGATCTGGCCGGTGTGCTCGGCGACTTCGCCCTCCAGCCGGCTGATCCGCTTGGAGAGGCTGGCCTCCACCTCGCGCACCGCACCCGCCAGCTTCGCGACTTCCGTTCCGCGCTCGCGACGGCCGAAAAGATACCGCGCTCCGGTGTGGGTCTCGGCCACCGCCGGCAGATGCGTTTCCGGTCCTCCCGTTTCGCCCGTGCCCAGCAAAACGCGGATCTCCTCGGCGATGCGCAGCGCGTCGCGCCGCGAAAGGCAACGCCATTCCGCGGGATCCTCGCCTTCATTCAGATACAATCCGAACCCGATCACTTCGTCTTCCTCGATCGCGTCCGCAATTCGCGCAAACTGGGCGATGGTGGCCCGCCGCAGCCCCGTGGTGCCGTCGAACGCGGAATGAAACGCGGACACTTGTTCTTGACTGACCGGACCCACGAACTCGGCGGTAAAGTTCAGCGACTCGTGATCGAAATCGAAGCCCAGCCACTCCCCCTGGCTCTGATCGATGTGAACATCTTCGCCCAGCATGCGAAAAAAGGATTGCGCCTGTTGGACCACGCTGGCCAGTTTCTCCAGCGGAACCCCCACTCCGCCCCGGTTCAGTTCGATGCGAACACGCAAACGCGGCATGAAAAACCTCCTCCTTCTGAGCCTGTAAAGGGCGCGCGGGCGCCCTCGTTTTGCGGGCGTTCCCTCACACGCGGCGCTCCGCCGCCGCTGCGGGTTGAAGTTGAATGAATTCCTTCAGACGGTCGATGGCTTTGCGGCTCACGCGATATTCGATGACGTCGTCCGAGGCGTCGCGCGAGGGACGAAGCAGATCCGGCGCGAGCTCCACAAGTTTCGCGAAATGCTCCGCCGCAGCGGCCGTCTCTCCGCGCTCGAGCGCCACCAGCGCCAGCCCTTGCAGCCCCGGCACGGAATTCGGATTGACAGCCGTCAGCCGCCGCGAGTAACGCTGCACTCGGTCCAGATCGAACACTTCCATGCTCATGGCGATGAGATTTGCCAGCGCTTCCTCCGCCTTTCCGTCCAGCGCCAGAAAGCGCTCATAGGCCATTTCCGCCTCTTCGAACCGCCGCAACAGTTGTAGCGCGACGCCTTTGCCAAACAATGCCGGGCGTTGCGCCGCGTCCGACCAGCATTGGTCAAAGCATTCCAGAGCGGGTTCCAGCCGGTTCAAGTGCAGAAGACAATCGGCCAGCAGCAACCGGATCGAATCGCGATGCGCATCGGCCTTCAACGCCAGTTGAAACGCCTCGGCGGCCTCCTCCCAGTGCCCCAACCGGTGAAGGCAAACTCCCAAGTGACTCCGCGCATAGAGGTTCTGAGGCGCCGCGACCGTCGCCGCATAGTAGCTGCCCGCAGCGTCCGTCCAGCGCTCCAGATCAGAAAGGATGTCTCCGCGCAGCGTGTAAACATCCGCCGAAAATTCCCCCGGCCCGGACAAAAGATCCAGCGCTTCTTCCAGGCGGCCTTGGGAACGCAGATTCAGCGCGGCTTGCAGCGCGTCGCCGACGGCGGGAGCCGCAGCCGCGCCGTATCCATTAGATCGTGGTCCGGTTGGAAACGTCATAGTAGGAGAAAATTCATTCGAGCGAAGTCACCACCGTCTGAAGACCGGTTTTCTTGAAGAGCGTGAATCGGAGCGCTTGCACTACGGGTCTTTCGGCGCGCTCTTCGAAAAAACCTAAGCTGCCGGAGTCGAAGCGCTCGTCGGTCCAGTAGTCCGCCGGACTGCCTTGCAGGTACAGCGTGAACGCCGGACCGTTGGCATCCATCCGGACCAGGACTTGATTGCTGGTGCGCCCCAGCGTGATTACTTTGCGCGAATGCGTCCCTTCCACGCCCTTGGCCACGGTGAAATGTTCCATGGAGAGCGTCGGCGTCGATCCTGCCTGCATCAGGCGGAGCCTGGCGGCATAGTAGTTGGCCGAATCGCTCGCCCGGAAGATCCACCCCACGCCGCGCGAATCCGGAGTCCAGGCGAATTCGATCCGGTAGTTCTTCAGACCGTCGGATCCGCTGTACACCAGAAGATCCCGCGGGTCCTTGGCGCCCACGACGTAGGCCGTTCGCCGGCTCCAGGTACCGGCCGCGCCGGCAGCGGAGTCGTTGGCGGCCGGCGCTTCGCCGCCGGGGCGGACCCATACGATCGCGAAAGCCACCGTCACCACCGCGGCGCTCATCCCGAACAGCTTCCAGCGGCGGGGCAGAAACGACGCTTCGCTGTCCGCGTAGAACGAAACTTCCGTCACCTGCTCTGTTTCGCCGCGCGCCGGTTGGTCGGCCTTTGACAGAGCCGGACCCGCGGCCTGCAATACCCTGGGCGGGCGCGCGGAAGCCGGACGCGCCATCTTCGGGATCACCATCTCCCATTTCGCCTCGCCCGGCGGTGCAGCCTTCTGGGTCGCCTCCTGCTCCGGAGCTTTTTTTACTGGAACAGGCGCGGGGACCGGAGTGGGCGTTTCTACTTTCGCCTGAACGGGCGCTGGAGCCTGAATCGCTACAGCCTGCTGAATGGCTTCGGGATCCGGAGTGCGCAGAGGGATGGGTGCAGGTTTGGGGACGGGTTTGGGAGCCGTTTCCGGCGTCGGCGCAGCCGTGATGTAGGACCAGGCGACCGGGAAGCGAAATGTCGCCCCATACTCCAACCCGGCCTCGAACGTGACTGAATTCTCCACGTCCCTCTTGCGCCACCCATTATATTGGGTTACCCAGAACTAATCTTCCTGATATGGTAGCACAGAAGAGCGCTAGCCCCAAGTATAATAAGATCCGTTCCGCGCGTGGAAAAAATGGCCCGCCCCGCCAAGCCCGAGTCCAAGCTCGCCGAAGCAGCCGATAAAGCCACGGCCAAACTTCAGGAGTTGCAATCACTGTTGACCCGACCGCCCGCGGCACGGAAAGAGGAAACCCCGGAGGAGCTGGATCGCCAGCTTCAGGAGTACTTCCGCGCCGAATCGGGGAGTCTGCCGGATCAGATTCGAGATCGTGTGATCGACGCGGTGGCCGATCGTATTCTGGAGAGCTGGGAACGCGGCGAGCGCCGCGAGCTCGGCAGGCTGGAGAATCAGGTGATCGATCGTGTTGCGGACCGGATCCTTAAGCGGATGTCTCAGAAGTAGGCAGCAGCCCCCGGAAGCGGGGCCGCTCATACCCCGGAAACACGCTCGCCACTTGTGAGTTCCCCAAATGCCGCACGGCCAACTCGCCGAGCACGTCGCGAAAGTCCGTGGTGAGCTGGAGGTCGCGCTGTTCGTAAAGCTGTTCCTGTTCGAGGCCAGGCCATGCGCCGTAGACTTTCCCGCCGCGAATCGCGCCGCCGAACGCGAACATGACGTTGGCATGTCCGTGATCGGTGCCGCGCGAGCCGTTTTCGCGCGCCGTGCGCCCGAATTCGCTCATAGTGACGACGCTCACATCCGCCATCCGATCGCCGAGATCCTGATAGAAGGCCGCCAGCGCGCTTCCGAATTGGGTCAGCAGGTTTGCAAGCTGTCCCACCGCCGGCCGCGCGCCCACTTCGTTGAAGTGCGTGTCCCAGCCGCCCATTTCGGCGAACGCGACCTCTAATCCGACGTTCGATTTGATCAGCCGGGCAATCTGCATCAGGCTTTGCCCCAGCGTGGAATTCGGGTACTGCACGCCGCCGGCCGGAGCATACGGCTGCTTCTGGATGGACTGCATCAGCTTGACGGCTTCGAACGTTTCCTTGCCGGCTCCGTTGAGCACCTGGTCCAGCGTATTTTCGTACATGCTTTCGAAGGTGCCCGCGCCGCGCATGTCGCGGATCTGAAAATCGTTCAGGTTGGCGATCGCCACGGCCTCATGCGTACCCCGCATCGATCGGGGCAGAGTGGCACCCAGGCTCACCGCCCGCAGCGGCGATGGATTCTTCTCGGGCGTCAGAGCCCGGTTGAGCCAACCGTCCGAGGTCGCCTTGCGGCCGGGCGTGCCGGATTCCATATAGTCCTGCGCGTCGAAATGCGAGCGGGTCGGGTCGGGCGATCCCACGGCGTGCACAACCGCAAGATGCCCGGCGTCGTAGATTGGTTTGAGCGGCGCAAGCGCCGGATGCAACCCGAAGAAGCCGTCGAGATCGACCGCCGAATTCTCCGTGCGGTCCGGCTTGGGAATCGCCAGGTTCGGCCGCAGATCGTAATAGCGTTGTTCGCCGAAGGGAACCACCATGTTCAGGCCATCCACGGCGCCGCGCTGGAAAATCACGACCAGGATTTTCTTTCGCGGGCTCGGGGCGTCCGCGGCGTAGACGGCGCGGGACAGCCAGGCGGGAGCAGATCCCACTCCGAACATGGCCAAAGCGGAGCTCTTGAGAAATAATCGCCGGCTGGTCATCGTATCTCCTTCGTCGCGCACAACGCCACGATCATGCTGTGCGCTCATCTCCTCTGGAAATCCGGCGAGCCGAGCACCAAGCCTGCAAGCAATTCGGGCGTCGGCTGCCTCTGGGCGAGCGCCTTCTCGATCGAATCGAGCGTCTGCCTGGTGGGATCGCGGAACAGCACTTGCCTCGCTACAGCGGCGGGAGTATCGTCGAAGCGTCCGGGATCCACCTTCGCGCCCGGCACGCGATTCGCAGCAAGCGCCAGCGCGAAATTCATGCGGGCCAGCAAGGCCGCCGAATTCACCCATTCCGAGTTCGCGCTCGAGTATCCGGCCGGCTCGATTTTGCGATAGAGGGGCTGCCCCAATTGCGCGATCTGGGTGGCCATCGGGATGGCGAAATCGACGTTCGCACTGGCCGCGCGCGCGGCGCTGACTACCAGCTCCAGAGGCGTCTTGACCTTGGCGCGATACGCGCCTTGGGAGAAAAATTCTTTCGAATCGAGCATCGTCGCCATTACGGCGCGAATGTCTCCGCCAGTGTCACGGAAGGTTTTGGCCATGCGCTCGATCAGATCCGGAGGCGGATCGTCAGCCACGAACTTTTTCGCCAGCTTGGTGGAGATGAAGCGGGCCGTGGAAGGATGCCGGGCCAGGATATCGAGCACTTTCTCGGCGTCGTCTTTGCCGCCACCCGCGCGAATCTTCACGCCCAGAACGATTTTTTCGCCTTTGTCGTGCATGCGATCGTTATAGAAAAACTCGCCGCCGCGATTCGGCTGGTTGATGGTCCAACCGGTGAAACAGCGCGCCACTTCGATGATGTCCTCTTGCGTGTAGCCGCCATCGACACCCAGCGTGTGCAGCTCCATCAGCTCGCGGGCATAGTTTTCGTTTAAGCCGCGAGCCTGCTTTGCCTTCTGCTGCGCGAAGCGCTGCGTACGATCCGGTGAAACGCTCTGCCAGTTGTCGAGATAAAAGAGCATGGCCGGGCTTTCTGCGGTCGCTTCCAGCAGATCGCGGAATTTTCCGAGAACGTGCGGCCGGATCGCATCGCGTTCGTAGCTGGTCAGCAGGATCCGGTCCGCGCCTTTATCCATGTAGACGTTGAAGTGGTTGAACCAGAAGTCCGCCATCTGCTCTTCGAGCTGCCGGTTGCTGTAGATCGCGCGGTACAGCTTGGCCTCGTTCAGGTCGTAGGGAATCACCTGCTGGGGGGCGTTATCGGCCACCAGCTTGCGGCGCTCCGCGGGGTCGGAAGCGCCCAGGACCTGCGGCCGCATCGCTTGCGGGAGCGGATCCCCGCGTTTCCCTTGGCCTGCGCCCTTCGGCGCAGCGTCTTGTTTATCTTCTCGCCTGGCGAGCAGCCGCTCGGTCTGGAGTTTCACTCTTCGGCGGGCATCCGGATCTTTCGGATACGGCAGCAGCCCGCGGCTCATGGCTAGAATCACGGCGGGAGGCGGGTAATTCGTTGCAATTTCCTGCTGCGTCATGCCGAGCGATTCCAAAGGCTTCAGCCGCTCCAGCAGTTCCGGATTTTCCGCGATGCGTTCAGGGTGTAGCTGCTGGTCGATCCATTTCTTCAATCCCATTCTCTGGACCGCTTCGACGTCGCCCGGACGCGGTCCGAACGTCAGCCGGTTCAGCGCGTGCAGGATCTCCTCGTCTTTGCGAAGGGGTTGATGAAACTGGCTGTAATCGGCCTGATCGGCACCAAGGAAAGCCGCTCCGGCCAGTAAAAGCGCGATGCCGAACTTCTTCATCTCGTCCTCTACTGGCTAATAACGCAAGAAAGGGGGAAAAGTTGTACGGGAAACCCTTACGAAAGCCCAAATTGGGCGGCAGTTCGCAGCAGGAATCCGTCGGTCATGCCCGCGATGTAATCGCACACCTGGCGGTGCAGCGGCTCCCCGGCCGATTCCTCGCGGTAAACGACGGGCATGCGGTCCGGATGCTCCAGCAGAAGGTCGAACAGCCGCGCGACCTTGGCCACCGACTCGTGCCGTTCCCGCACCAGAGCCGGATCCTCGTAAACGCCGGCGCGCAGGAACTTCTTAAGCGCACGGCTGGTGTGGGCGGCTTCGGGCGTAAACTGCGCCAGGCGTCCGGCATGCGCCCGAATGGCGTCCAAATCCGGGAAATCCGCGCAAGCCCTTACGGTGCCTTCGATCAGACCGGAAACCAACCGGTCGATCAGCCCGCGCACGACCTCCTTAACACGCACGCGTTCCGCCAAGGCGGGGAACTGGTACTCCGCAGCTTCATAGAGCCCGGCGAATTCCTCGACCGCCGCGCAGGCTTCCGCCACGCTCACCAGGCCGGCGCTGTAGCCGTCGTCCAGGTCGGCCGTGTTGTAAGCGATCTCGTCGCACATGTCGATCAATTGCGCCTCCAGCGGCGGCCGCAAGCCTGGCAGGTACTCTTCCAACTCGGGAATTTCTCCAGGCGCGAAATCGCGCGAATGCTTGACGATTCCCTCGCGCACTTCAAACGTCAAATTCAATCCCGGAAAACGCGGATACGGATTTTCGAACGACTCGACGATTCGCAAGGCGTGCAGATTGTGATCAAACCGCTCGCCGAACCGGCGCATGATCGCGTCGAGCTCGGCTTCCCCCGAGTGACCGAACGGCGGATGGCCGATATCGTGCGCCAGCGCCAGAGCTTCCGTCAGATCCTCGTTTAAGCCGAGAACCGAGGCCACGGTACGCGCGATTTGGGAGACCTCAATGGTGTGGGTGAGGCGATTGCGGAAATGGTCGGAAAGCCCGGGAGTGAAAACCTGGGTCTTATTTTCCAGCCGCCGAAACGCGCGGGCGTGAACTACGCGGTCGCGGTCACGACGGAACTCATTGCGGTAGGCATGCGGCAGCTCCGGATAGCGGCGGCCCCGCGAGCGTTCTACTGGAAAGCGCAGCCGGACCAGCGCGGGTTCCCGTGAAACGGCCTGCACATCAATTGGTCTTTGCTGGGGTCACAACGACGGGCGCGGCGCCGGGAGCGGCGCTATTCGCTGTGAGCGTCCCGAGTTCGGCGACCGCGGCTCTGCTGACCGCCGTGCGAGAGCTGGCGCTCAGAGGCTCGAGCAGCTTGCGGGCTTCTGCCGGATTTTTCTTCCCGATGACCTTAGCCAGTTCCAGAGTGGCCTGCTCCTTCGATACGAATACGGAAGGTTTGTCCACCAACTCCCGCAGCAGCTTTTCCGCGTCCGCTGTTTTGCCCTGCGATGCATACATCTGAGCGAGGGACAGCTTCGCAACCGAATCATACGGCGCGGGCGCAGTGTCGCTGGCATCCTTAAAGGTCTTGATCGCTTGATCCATCTGCCCTTTGTCGGCCTGTTCCGCGGCGATTGCAAGTTGGGCCATGGCGCCTTCCTGGGTGCCTGGATATTTGGACGCCACTTCGGCGAACGCCGCGGTGCGGGCTTTTTCCTTTTCCTCCTGGGTCGGGTAGTTCAGCCGGGGCGGCTGGGGCGTGCCCACCGTCGCATCGTCGATCTGCATGGCCTTGGCGAGCAGTTCTGCGCGAACGGTCGCTTGATGGCTGCGGTACAACCAGACTCCACCGGCGATCACCACCACCGCCAGGGCAATCAGACCCCAGCGAGTGACCTGCGCCTTGTGCTCCGTCAGAAACTCGAAGCTGGAGCCGACTCCTTCGGCGAACTTGTCGGTTTTCAGCTCTTTGCGGGTTAGGCGATCCATGGGAAACCTCTCGGTAAGGAAGCGGCGCTTCGGAACCTGCGCTTGCTTTCAGTGTATCAGGTTGCGTGGCGGGAGCCGCCGGCTCATGCCGAGGTCAAATCCCGATGGATGGCGAACTTCACCAGCCCCGCAACATCGTGGATATCGAGCTTGCGCATCAGGCTGGCGCGGTAGGTGTCGACTGTTTTGGGACTGAGTTCCAGGCGGGCGGCGATTTCCTTGGCCCGGATGCCTTCGATCAGCAGAGAAAAGACCTGGTATTCCCGGGAACTGAGCAGGTCGAGGGGATCTTCGGGCGCGGCCTTGTGGTTCGTGCTGAAGATTTTGTTCAGCTCCAATTGGGGGGAGACATAGATGCTTCCGTCCAGGACCTGTTCCAGCGCCTCCAAGAGCTCGCGCGCAGGCGCCGATTTCAGCAGGAACCCATTGACGCCGCCCCGCAAGGCTTCCACCACGGTCTTGCGGTCCCGCCGCACCGACAGGACCACGATCTTGGTGGGCAACTTAGCCTCCCGCACGCGACGGACGATTTCCAACGTGAACAGATCGGGCAGATTCAGGTCCAGAATCGCCAGATCGGGACGCTGGCTCTCGATGGAACGCAGCGCCGAAGCTCCGTCAGCGCACTGGGCAACCACCTGATACTGAGGCTGCGCTGCGCACAAGGCTGCCAGTCCCTCCCGTACCAAAGTCAGATCATCTGCAAGAAGCAGAGAATACGCTTGACGTTCGCGGGTCGGCACCATAAAAGTGTTCCTACGGCGACCTCGCCGGGAACGCACCTCACCAAGAAAAGTGAGCCGACCCCGCCGGAATTCTCCTGTTTCTTTTTGAAGAAACAAAAATAACCGCTGTCCCAGTTAGGAATAGCTTCGAACGGCCGTAGCCTCGTCCTCAAACACCTCAAAGACGGTGTACAGCTTGGTGATTTGCAGGAGGTCCTTGACGCGCTTGGTCAGGTTCAGCAGCTTCACCTGCCCCCCCTGATTCGTCACGGTGGTAAACCCGGAGACCATTTCGCCAATTCCCGAGCTGTCGATATAAGACACCTCGGCCAAGTTGAGCAAAAGCTTCTTCTTCCCGCTCGCAGCCAGATCACGGATGGTGTCCCGGAAGGTGCTGGCCCCATCGCCCAGCGTGATTCGGCCCACCGTATCCACCACAGTCACATCACCCACCTGTCGGGTGGTCATTTTCACACTCACGTCACGCCTCCTTTAGTAACCTCGCGCACACCGCGCGGTGTGGTCGTTAACCGGCTTTCGCCAAGTACTTCACCATCTTGACTTCGGTGCCCTGCGGCTCCCGCTGGCGCACCTGAAATTCGTCCATGAATGCCTTCATCATCAGCAATCCCCGGCCGGACTGCCGGAGCAGGTTCTCCTCGGCCAGAGGATCGGGCAGTTTCGAAAGATCGAAGCTTCCCCCTTCGTCACCCACCAGGATCTCCAGCCGTTCCCCTGCGCGGGAAACGATGAGATGCACTTTCTTTCGGGAGTGGTAGCGATTTCCATGCACCACCGCGTTCACCATGCACTCCCGCACAGCGATCCCTATCCGATGGCGATCGTCTTCATCGAAGCCCATCGCCTCGGCCAGGCGCAATACCGTTTCTTCCGCCTGATCCACGCTTTCCAGAGTGGATTCGAGGAGTTCCTCGACAGTTTGTGCCGCCACGCGGTCGTGTTCCGCCATAGACAGAGCGGCCGGGATGAGCGGCCCAAGTCGAATCGTTACCTTAATCTAGTGACACGGGTAAAGTCAAGCAAGTTCCCTGGCTGCCGCCGCTACCCTTTCGGACCGTCTTGCGTCCATCCTGGTGATAGTCTAGTAGCCATGAGAAATCCGGCGTCCCTCGCCCTCCTTTTGGGCTTGAGTCTAGTTCCAGTTGCTCCGGCTCAGACTCCCGCCCCGGTGACCTCGGTCGAAGGGATCACCGAGTACCGTCTGCCAAACGGCCTTCAAGTGCTCCTGTTCCCCGATAACTCCAAGCCCACCGTGACGGTCAACGTCACGTATATGGTCGGATCGCGGCACGAGGGCGCGGGCGAAACCGGCATGGCGCACCTGCTGGAGCATATGCTGTTCAAGGGCACGCAGAAGCACAAGGAGATCATGGGCGAGCTCAGCGCCCACGGGAATAACTTCAACGGGACCACCTCCTGGGACCGGACGAATTATTTTGAGACCGTTCCGGCCACGGATGCCGATCTGCGGTGGGCCCTGGAAATGGAAGCGGACCGCATGGTGAATTCGCGGGTCGCCAAGAGCGATCTGGACAGTGAAATGACCGTGGTCCGCAACGAATTCGAGCGCGGCGAGAACAATCCCGACGGAGTGCTCGAGGAACGAGTGCTCTCGACCGCATACCTGTGGCACGCTTACGGACGCAGCCCGATCGGCACGCTGAGCGATATCGAAAAGGTTCCCATCGAAAAGCTCCAGGCCTTCTACCACACGTATTATCAGCCGGACAACGCCATGCTGCTGGTGGCCGGGAAATTTGACCCCGCCAAGACGCTCGGCTGGATTACGGAGCTGTTTGGGGTGATTCCCAAACCCACACGCGTGTTGCCCCAAACCTACACCGAGGAACCCACCCAGGACGGAGAGCGCGAAGTGGTGCTGCGCCGTGTGGGGGATCACCAGTCGGTCATGATGGCGTTCCATGTCCCGGCTGGATCGCATCCGGATTCGCCCGCTTTGGACGTGCTTTCGGCGATCCTGTCGGAGGCGCCCTCGGGCCGCCTCTATAAAGCGCTGGTGGAGAGCAAAAAGGCCGTATCCGCCGACGCGTCGAACTATTCCCTGCATGACCCGGGCGTGGAAATGTTCAGCGCGACCGTGGCCAAGGACAAGTCGCTCGACGACGCCGAAAACACCATGCTGAGCGTGATCGACGGGTTGGTCAAAGAGCCGCCCAGCAAGGAAGAAGTGGATCGCGCCAAGACGCGCATTCTGAAGAACATCGATCTGCAACTCAATAATTCGGGGCGCGTGGGACTGGTGCTGAGCGAATGGGCCTCCATGGGCGACTGGCGGCTACTATTCCTGAACCGCGACCAAGTGGAAAAGGTCACCCCGGAGGATGTGGCGCGGGTCGCGCGCCAGTATCTCAAACCCGACAACCGGACCATCGGCCGGTATCTTCCGACGGAAAAACCGGATCGCTCTGTGATCCCGCCCAGCCCGGATATCGTGTCCGAGCTCAAGGGCTACAAAGGTAAGGCCGCGATCGAGGAAGGCGAAGTATTCGATCCTTCGCCGGCCAACATCGAAGCGCGGACCACGCGGGTGACGCTACCCAGCGGGCTGAAGCTGGTCCTGCTACCGAAAAAAACGCGCGGCGGCACGGTGATCGCGAACCTCCAGCTTCATTTCGGCGATGAAACGAGCTTGGCAAACAAGGGCGCGGCGCCGCGGATGGCTGGAAGCCTTCTGATGCGCGGAACCCAGAAGCACACCCGCCAGCAGTTGCAGGATGAGTTCGACAAGATCAAGGCGCAAGTGGGCGTGAACGGCAACCTGGCCGGCGCGACCGCCCGCATTGACACCGTGCGCGCGGGACTGGCGCCCGCCCTGCGCTTGGTGGCCGAGATTCTGCGCGAGCCGTCCTTCCCGGAATCCGACTTCGAACAGATTCGCCAGGCCGCGATCGCGCAACTGGAAAGCGGGCGCAGCGAGCCGCAGAGCATGGTCAACATCGCCATGAACCGCTATCTGAATGCCGCGTATCCCAAAGGCGACCCGCGCTACACAGCTACGATCGACGAGAACATCGACGATTTGAAGAAAGTTACGCTGGCGGAAGCTAAGCAGTTCTACCAGGATTTCTACGGCGCATCGAATGCCGAGCTCGCGGTGGTCGGCGACTTCGACGCGGCGGAGATTCAGAAGCTCGCTCAGGAGCTGTTCGGGTCCTGGAAGAGCCCCAAGCCGTATTCGGTAGTCAAGCGGACCTTCGCCAAACTGACGCCGGTGGACGCCTCGCTCGAGGCTCCGGACAAGACCAGCGCATTTGTTTATGCAGTGACGCCGCTGGGAATGGATCAGCAGGATCCGGACTACCCGGCCATGGTTCTGGCCGACCGCATCCTCGGGGGGGATGAGAAGAGCCGGCTGTGGGTGCGGGTTCGCGAGCGGGAAGGCCTGAGCTACGGCGTGCAAAGCGTTTTCCGGGCGGGCACGCAGGAGAAGTACGGTTCGTTCATCGCGGCGGCTTCGGTGAAGCCGGAAAACGCTCCCAAGGTGGAGGCGGCGTTCAAGGAAGAAATCGCCGGCGTGATCGGAAAAGGCTTCACCCAGGAAGAAGTCGATTTCGCGAAGAACGCGTTCATGCAGGAGCGCCAGTTGCAGCGTTCCCAGGACGCTTCGCTCGCGGGACTGTTCGTGAGCCAGGCGGAGCTCGGCCGCACCATGCAGCGCGAGATCGATCTGGACAACAAGATCGCCGAACTCACGCCCGCGCAGCTCACGGCGGCATTCAAGAAGTGGGTGGATCCGGCGTCGCTGGCCTACTTCAAGGCCGGAGATTTCAAGAAGGCCGCAGCGGCAGCCGCGAAGTAGTAAAGCTTTCAGTGTCCCGTCTTTTGAATGACGAGAAATGCGGTCGGATGATCACGCAGCGTAAGGCGAGCCTCCGAAGGACAATTCAGGCACCTGTCGCGGCGGTCCAGACGCGATCGTAGAACGCCCTAAGCAGTTGAGGCGATTCCTTGAAGAATAGCGCCAACCTGGTCGGGATCACTCTCCGGATTTCTTGTCTGGCTCCAAGCCCCCGACCGCTTGCAGCGCCAGATAATTCGGGCCGAACTCCTTGATGTTGTCCAGATGTCTTTCAAACTCCGCGAAATGACTCTCCTCGTCCTGGATCAGGCGCTCAAAGAGCTGCCTCGACCCGGCATCCTCGTTGGCGCTGCAATCGAGCGCCGCCTCGTTGTAATCTCTGGCGCTGGTCTGCTCCATCGCCGCGGCCTTCGCCAGCATATCGGCAGGACTTGTAAGCTTCTCCGCCGGCTCGGCCACCGCCATGTTCACGTCGCCTTTTAGAAACAGAATCCTGTTCGCCAGGACCTCCACATGCCCCATTTCCCGAATTGCGGTCTGCTTGAACAGTCCGGCCAGGTGTTTGTAACCCTGATCCTCCAGGTGGAAATGGAAATACATGTACTGGTGGATGGCCGCCAATTCATCGGCGACGGCCCTGTTGAGGAGATCGATGCTTTTTTCGGGCTTCATACAGGGGATTTAGCAAGCACCCTGCCAGTTCGCTCGTCCGCTGAGACGGCACACAGAAACATGCCAAAAGGATGCGCCGGCGGTGCGGATCAGCCCTTTGTGGCCCCATTGCGGTTCCATCCGAAACGCCATCGCCGCCACATCTAATAGGAAGATCCATCCGCGTCGAGGATCCCGGTGCGTGAAAGTGCGCATAAGGCTGCGAGAGATTGCGCTGGTTCGCCCCAAAGCAGCGAAACGTTCTGCCGGAGCCTTAGGTCTCGCTCAACCGATTAATGGCTCTACCGGATCCGCTCGTCCTTCTCCACTTTTCCGTCGCGGATGTGGATGACGCGGTCGGCGTGCATGGCGATATCGTGCTCGTGCGTCACCAGCACGATGGTGTTGCCCTGCTCGTGCAGTTTTGCAAACAGCGCCATGATATCGTTGCCGGTGGCAGTGTCGAGCGCGCCGGTCGGTTCATCGGCCAGCAGTATCGAAGGGTGATTCACCAGAGCCCGGGCGATCGCCACGCGCTGGCGCTGGCCTCCGGAAAGCTCGCTCGGTTTGTGCAGCATGCGATCGGCTAGATCTACGGCTGTGAGAGCCGCCTTGGCCTGCTCGGCGCGTTTGGCGGCGGAGACACCCGCGTAAATCAACGGCAATTCCACATTGTGCAGCGCCGTGGCGCGCGCCAGCAGATTGAAGGTCTGAAAGACGAAGCCGATTTCCTTGTTCCGTATCCGCGCCAGCTCGTCATCGTCCATTTCACTGACCAAATTTCCATTCAGGTAGTACAAGCCGGACGTCGGCGTATCCAGACACCCGATCAGGTTCATCAGGGTCGATTTGCCGGAGCCGGACGGCCCCATGATGGCCACGTACTCGCCCTTCTTGATTTCGATGTCGATGCCCGCCACGGCGTGGATAGTCTGGTCCCCCATGACGTAGGTCTTCATCAGATCCCAGGTGCGGATGATGATTCCGTCGCGCCGGAGCTGGTCTCCGCGTTCCGTTTTGTCCATCACTGCGGCTTGGGGCATCGCGACGGTCTAGCCTCCGGTCCCGATCGCTACGTTGCGATTATCCACTTTCACGCGTGCGCCGGGGCGCATGGTGCGAATCGCCTGGTAACTGCCGATGACGATTTCTTCGCCCGGTTGGATGCCATTCAAAACCTCGATATCGGTGGACCCGCTGATTCCGGTTTCCACCTTGCGGAACTCGGCTTTCTGATTCTTCACCACAAAAACCCCGGTGATTTCCTCTTTCCGCTCCTTCTGAGCGGCCAAGTCGAGCGGACGGTCCGTTTTTTCTTTTTGTTTCTGTTTGCTGGCGGCCGCATCTTCCAGCTCGCCCTTCTGCCGCACGGTGAGCGCCTGAATCGGAATCGTCAGCACGTCATGGCGCGTAGCCGTTACGATCTTGGCCGTGCAGGATAGCCCCGGCCGGATCTCCTCGGGCGGGTTCTCCAAGGCGACCACTACCTTAAAGTCCTTCGCCTCGGTGGAGGAAGTCGCGCTGCTCGAAGCGACCTGTCCAGTTGAGCGCAGGATCGCGGTATTGCCGATTTCGATCACGTGGCCCGAAAACTTTTTGTCCGGGATGGCATCGATGGTCACGTCGGCGTGCTGGCCCAGCTCCAGATTCACGATGTCGGTTTCGTCCACTTTCACTTCCGCCGTGATCAGTGACATGTCAGCGATGGTCATCACGCTCGAGGCGGCCGAATTCTGAATCCCGGGCACGACAGTTTCGCCGACTCGCACCGGCAGGTTTGTGACAATTCCGTCCAAAGGAGCAATGACGTCGTGCTTTGCCAGAATATCGTTGACTCGCGTCAAGCCGGCCTGCGCCTGGGCGACGCGCCGCTGCGCGGACTGAATCTGCGCCTGCGACTGCGCCCTCTGGGACTTCAATTGATCCATACGCGTCTGGGCTTCGCGAAGCGCCGCGACGGAGGAATCGTAGGTGGCTTTACGCTGGTCAAAATCGGCCTTCGGGACCACGCCTGCCTTGTAAAGCTGCTCGTACCGGTCGTAATTGATTTTGGCCAGGTCCAGATCCGCCTTGGCCCGGTCGATGGTGGCCTGCTGGGTGCGTATGGTGTCGTCCTGGACCTTCAAACCTGCCTCGGCCGCAGCCGAATCGGCCTCGGCGGAGGCCACGGAAGCGCGCTGAGCCTGAACATCGGCCGAAGCCTGTATGCTTTCGATCCGGGCGACCACCTGCCCCTGGCGAACCCGGTCGCCTTCTTTGACCATCACGTCCGTAATCAGACCTTGCGCGTTTGCGCCTAAGTTAATGTAAGTACGAGGTGTAATCTCACCCGAGGCGGTCACCAGCGAGGTCAGATCGGCGCGCACGGCGGAGGCCGTCTGCACAGTGACTTGGGCGCCCCGGCTCCAGCGGACGCTCGCGACGGTTCCCCCGACGGCGACCGCCGCCAGGGTAATCCCGATGACAACTTTCCACTTTGTTTTCACGATGTTGGGATCTCCGCAGCAGGCCTTACGCTGTCTACCCAGTAAAGACGAGTTCCTGTGAGGGAAAGTTCCTCCGACCCACCACCCAGTTTAGACGAAGGGGAATCGCGAAACTTACCGGGCCAGACACAAAATTTTCGATTCCACGCGGTACGATGGGAGTTTCCTCTGTAACTCCAGAGCTAGACATGAAACTTCAAAGCTACGCTATCACTCAAGGACGGGACCGGGCCCCGGCGCGCGCCATGCTCAAGGCCATCGGCTTCACCGATGAGGACCTGAAGAAGCCGATCATCGGCGTCGCCAACACCTGGATCGAGACCATGCCGTGCAACTACAACCTGCGCGAGCTGGCGAAACACGTAAAGGCCGGCATTCGCGAAGCGGGCGGCACGCCCATGGAGTTCAACACCATCGCGATCAGCGACGGCGTGACTATGGGAACGGAGGGCATGAAGGCATCGCTGGTCAGCCGGGATCTCATTGCCGATTCCATTGAACTGGTGGGCCGCGGGCACATGTTCGACGGCATCGTCGCGCTGGTGGCCTGCGACAAAACGATTCCCGGCGCGGCCATGGCGCTGCTGCGGCTCAACGTGCCGGGCGTGATCCTGTACGGCGGCACCATCATGCCCGGGCCCAACAATTCCACGGTGCAAACGGTTTTCGAAGCGGTGGGCCAGCATGCCGCGCATAAGATCACCGATCAACAACTGCTCGAGATCGAGAACACGGCCTGTCCCGGCGCCGGCGCCTGCGGCGGACAATACACCGCCAACACCATGGCGACCGTGATGGAAATGATCGGCATTTCTCCCATGAGCACAGCCTCGGTTCCGCAAGTGGATCCGCGCAAGCAGCAGGTCGCGTTCCGCTGCGGGCAGGTGGTGATGGATGCCGTGCGGGCCGAGCGCCGCCCGCGCGACATCATGACGCGGCAGGCGTTCGAGAACGCCATTGCGTCGGTCGCGGCGACGGGCGGATCGACGAATGCGGTGCTGCACCTGCTCGCGATGGCGCACGAAGCCGGCGTCGCGCTCACGATGGACGATTTCCAGACGATCAGCGCGCGCACGCCGCTGCTGGTCGATTTGAAACCCGCGGGACGGTTTGTCGCCTACGACGTGGACCGTGCGGGGGGATGGGCAGTAGTCGCCAAGCGTCTGAGCGACGGCGGATACGTGCATCGCGACTCGATCACCGTTACGGGACGGACCTTCGGCGAAGAAGCGGCCGAGGCCAAGGAAACACCCGGACAGGAAGTCATCCGCCCGCTAAACAATCCCATCAAGGCGACGGGGGGGCTGGTGATCCTGAAAGGGAATCTCGCGCCGGAAGGAAGCGTGATCAAAGTGACCGGTGTGAACAAGAAATCGCATCGCGGACCGGCTCGCGTGTTTGCGCGCGAAGAGGACGCGATGCACGCGGTCACCGGCGGCCAGATCCAGGCCGGCGACGTAGTGGTGGTGCGCTACGAAGGGCCGCGCGGCGGACCCGGGATGCGAGAGATGCTGGGCGTAACCAGCGCCATCGTGGGAGCCGGACTGGCGGATGATACGGCGCTGTTAACGGATGGCCGTTTCAGCGGCGCCACCCGCGGCTTTATGGTGGGCCACATCGCGCCCGAAGCGTTCGTCGGCGGCCCGATCGCCGCGGTGCGCGAGGGCGACATGATCCGCATCGACCTGGAGAAACGAACGATCGACCTGGAGATTTCGCCGGAAGAAATGCAGTCCCGGCTCAAAGATTGGAAAACTCCCGAGCCGAAATATGCTACGGGAGTGTTTCAGAAATACGTCCGCCTGGTCGGCTCGGCGGCGCAGGGAGCCGTGACGAGTTAGCGAAGCCTTAGCTGCTCACCTTCTCCAGGTGCGGCTGAATCATCTTGAGGACCTCGGGTTTCGGCATCGCCCCGACGCGCTGGTCCACCACCTGGCCGCCCTTGAACAGAAGCAGCGTGGGGATGCCCCGGATTCCGTAGCGCATCGCCGTTCCCGGATTGTCGTCCGTGTTGATTTTGCCGACCTTGATCTTGCCGGCGTACTCGGTAGCGATGGCGTCCACAGTCGGCGCCATAGCCTTGCAGGGACCGCACCAGGGAGCCCAGAAATCCACGAGTACGGGCGTGTCGGATTTCAGCACGTCCTGATCAAAAGCGTTATCGGTAAAAGTAAGAGTATTTTCAGCAGCCATGTTTCCTTCTATCCCCCTGGGGGTTCGCTACTTATGATGCTGGATCAGGCCCGCAAGATGCAACTCAGAGGCCAACCCGATTTCCCCTGAACGGCTATCCTGTTACACAGCATGGCGGAAATCGAAATTAAGGCGGAGGGCGGCGGATCCGACCCCATGGGTCAGAAGGTGGGCGTGCTGGCTGCTGTTCTGGCTGTCGCATTGGCGGTGGTTTCGATCGCCTCCCACAGAGCGCACACCTTGGCCGTGGTCGAGAAATCCGAGGCCAACGATCAGTGGTCCTTCTATCAATCCAAGCGCATCAAGTTTCACAGTCTCGAGCTGGGAGCGGATCTGTTCGGGGTGCTTGGCAAGGACAAACCCGGCGCCGCGGAGGCACTGGCACGGTACGAAGCCGAGCAAAAGCGCTACGAGAAAGAAAGCAAGGATATCGAAGACGAAGCACACAAGAAGGAGCAGGAAACGCGCCACACTGAGGATCAGGCTCTGCGTTACGACCTGGGCGAAGGGATGCTCGAGATCGGCGTGGTCCTGGCGTCGCTCTACTTCATCGCGAGAAAGAAGTTGTTCCCGGTGATCAGCGTGGCGTTCGGGATTCTGGGCGCCGTCATCGCGATTTCAGGCGCGCTGCTATAGAGGCGTACCGTCTTGGCCGGTCTGGGGCAGCAGGAATCAGGCTCCGGCCTGTTTAAGAACGAGTGATTCATAAAGACGCCGGTACGCTCTCGCAGAAACATCCCACGAAAAATCTTTAGCCATGCCGCGCCGCATGCGGGCCACCCAGGACTTCCTATCCTGGAACGCCTCCAGCGCCCGCCGAATCGCCCCCTGCAATGCTTCTGGAGTGTAGCCGGCGAACTTAAACCCGGTGTGCTCATCGACGCTGTCGTCCAAGCCTCCGGTGGCGCGGACGATCGGCACGGTTCCGTAGCGCAGGCTGTACATCTGGCTGAGACCGCAGGGCTCGTATCGGGAGGGCATCAGAAACATGTCGGAACCGGCCACGATGCGGTGCGAGAGCGCCTCATCATAGCCGATCCGCATCGCGAATTTTTCCGGCCGCAAAGCTGCAAGCTGGCGGAACATATCCTCATGGATCTTCTGCCCGCTTCCGAGCGCAACCATGGCAACGTCCTGATCCACGAGCCATCCCGCGATTGCCTCCAAAAGATCGAACCCCTTCTGATCCACAAAACGCGACACGATCCCGATCAGGGGGCGTTCCAAATTCGGCGGCAGACCCACTTCGGTCAACAAAGCGTTCTTACATGCGAGCTTTCCGGCAAGGTCGTGAGCGGAATAGTGCGCGACCTGATACGGGCCTGTTTCCGGATTCCATTCGTCGTAGTCGACGCCATTGAGAATCCCGCTGAGCTTGTGGGCGTAAATTCGCAGCAAACCGTCCATGCCGAATCCGTATTCTGGCGTCTGGATTTCCCGGGCGTACGTGGGGCTGACGGTGTTGATCGCGTCCGACCACACGATTCCAGCTTTAAGAAAACTGATGCTGCCCCAGAACTCGAGGCCACCGGGATGGAACAGGCTTGGATCGAGGCCCAGGTCCGCAAGCGCTGCCTTTGGAAAAATTCCCTGGTATCCCAGGTTGTGGATGGTCAGCAGCAGGCGGATGCCGAAAAACGTGGGATCGCTTGCGAAGGTGGTCCGCAGATAAGGCGCGGCCAGGCCGGCTTGCCAGTCGTGGGCGTGCAGCACGGCGGGCCGGAAAATGTGGCGCGCGATTCCGATCGCCGCCTGGTTGAGCAGGGCGAAGCGAATGTGATCGTCGGGGTAGTCTCCGTAGATTTCGGCGCGATCGTAGAGCGGCGGGCAGTCGATGAAAAAATACCGCACGTCCCGATAGATCTGCCGGTAAATGTCGACGCGGTAGGCGTGCGGGCCGGCCCACACGGGCATCGCCGGCCAGATCCGCTCTGCTGCGCGCGTTTCGGCAGTGCGGTATTTCGGCAGAACAACGGCGACCTCGTCGCCCAGGCCCGCCAGAGCCGGCGGGAGGGAGCCGAGCACGTCCGCCAAGCCGCCGGTTTTCGCGAACGGGGCGGCCTCGGAGGCCACCATCAGGATCTTCACCGGGCCGCAGCCCCCAGCAAGTGTTTTTGGACCTTGCCTAGCGCGTTGCGTGGAAGCTTCTCCACCACGACGAATCGCCGCGGGCACTTGAACGACGCCAGCTTTTCGCGGCAGCGGGCTTCGAGAGCCGCGGTGTTGCAGGGGGCGCCGCCGCGGGGAACCACGTAGGCCACCGGAACTTCGCCGCGGACGCGATCGGCCTCGGCGGCCACCGCGGCTTCGGCCACTTCCGGCTGCTCCATCAGGAACTCTTCGATCTCGCGGGGATAGATGTTGAAGCCGCCGGAAATGATCAGGTCGCTGCGACGCCCGCAGAGAGTGTAGTAGCCGTCAGGCGAGCGCTGCGCGAGATCGCCGGTTTTGAACCAGCCATCGAGGAATGCCGCCTTGGTCGCGTCCTCGCGACGCCAGTATCCGGGAAACACGTTCGGACCCTTGAGATACAGCTCGCCGGTTTCCCCGTCGGGCACGTCGCGGCCCTCCGGATCCACGATGCGGGTCTGGACTCCAGGCAGCGGAAATCCCACGCTTCCGGGCCGGCGCTCGCCATCGTAAGGATTCGAGATGTTCATGAGCGTTTCGGTCATCCCGTAACGTTCGAGGATCGTATGCCCGTAGAGTTTCCGGAAATCTTCGAGCACCTGAGCCGGCAGGGGCGCCGAGCCGGAGACGAACAATCGCATTCCTTGGCCGATCTCGCGCGCTGTGTCCGGCGGGATATCCAGCAGGCGCACGTACACGGTTGGCACGCCGAAAAACAGCGTGGGGCGGAAAGCGAGAAATTCCGACGCGGCTTTTTCGTGCTCAAACCGTTCGAGCAGGCGCATGCGGCAGCCGGAGAACAGCCAACAGTGCAGGCCGTTGCCCAGCGCGTGCACATGGAACAACGGCAGCGCCAGCAGAAAGCGATCCGTGGAAGAAATCCGCCAGGCGTCCAACAGATTGGCCCCGTTCACCGCGAAGTTGTTGTGGGTGAGAATCGCGCCTTTCGAAACGCCGGTGGTTCCCGACGTGTAGACCAGGGCCGCGGGCGAATCGCCGTCCAGCGGCACTTGCTCCAGCTCGGCGGACTTGCCGGACGCCTCTTCCCGCAAGGCGGGAAGCTCCCTCTCGGTGACGAACAGTTTTGGCTCGGCGTCGCCCAGGATGTGCGAGAGCTCGCGCTCGCGGTAAAGAATGTTCACGGGCACAAAGATCACGCCCAGCTTGACGGCGGCGAGGAACAAATCGATGAAGTCGAGCGAGTTGGCCAGATACACGGCCATCCGGTCGCCGCGCGAGAGGCCGCGCGCCTGAAGCGCCCGAGCCAGGCGGTTGCTGCGCGCGTCAATCTCGCCAAATGTGTAAGTGGCGCCTTTCCACTCGAGGGCAGGCTCTTGGGGCCGCAGGCGGAAGGATTTGTCGTACCAGTTGCGAAGATTCATGGTGCCGCACAAACCAGAATACAGTCTGGTGGCGCGGGCCCGTCGCCGGTGCGCCGCCCTTGACGGGTTCAGTCGTTCACATCGACGTTATCGACGAAGCAGCTATCGAACGCGCGGTTGAGCACGTCTTCAGTCAGCTCGCGCGGCAGGGACTCGAAATTGATGATGTCGATCGCGTGGCTGATCACGTCGCGGGGATGGCAGCGCCGGTAGCGCTTGCCGCCCTGCACATAATGCTTGTTCACGAAGCCTTCGAGCACGCCCGGGGGGCACTCGAGCATGCGGGAGGCGGCGAAGCGCTCGAAAATCTGGAGGAACTCGTTTTGCCCCGGGCTGCGCAGGAACATCTTGTACTGAATACGGCGCAGGAACGCTTCGTCTCCCAATTGGTCCGGCCGCAGGTTCGTGGAGAAGATCAGAAACGCCTCGAACGGCACGGTCATTTTGCCGCCTGCCTGGAAACTCAGATAATCGACGTGGCGCTCCATGGGAACGATCCAGCGGTTGAGGATCTCCGCCGGCGAAGCCTTCTGGCGGCCGAAGTCGTCGATCAGGTAGATGCCGTTGTTGGCCTTGAGCTGGAAGGGCGCATCGTACACCTTCGAAACCTTGTTGTAGCTGAGGTCCAGCATATCCAACCCGAGTTCGCCGCCGGTGATGATAAACGGACGCCGGCACTTGAACCAGCGGCGATCGAAAGTGTGCTTGGTGTCAAGCGCGATACTTTCTTCCTCTGGCGTATCGTCGATCTTCTGGTGGTAAATGGGGTCGTAGAGCTGAACGATGTTGCCCTGGCATTCAATCGCAAACGGCATGTAAATCGGCGAGGTTTCGATCCGAAACAGTGCTTCGGCCAAAGCAGTCTTGCCGTTCCCGGGCTGCCCATAAATCAGAAACGACTTATTCGAGTTCACCGCAGGACCGATGCGCGCCAGAATATCCTGCTCCACCACCAAGTGCTTGAAGGCGCGCCGCAAGGACTCGGGATTGAGCCAGTTTTCGGGAAGCCGCTGCCGCCGGACCACTTCGGTGTACTGAAACAGAGGCACGGGAATCGGGCCGGTATATTGGTTGTTTTCCAGATACTCGCGGGTCAGATTCCGGCCGGTTTCGGTGAGCGCGAAAACGCCCGAAGTGTTGCCCATTCCGAGAGATTTCTTGACTCCCACATGATGCTGGCGCTTGAGCGTTTCCAACAGCTCGTCAATCAGGCTGAACTGGACGCCGAGCAGACTCGCGAGATCCCTTCCCATAACCTCGCCGCGGAAGTACAGAAACTTCAGCACGAGTTGCTCGATGACGGAAGGAGGGACACCCATGTCTTCGAGCGATTCCGGGACGGGCGGAACAACCGAGAGATCGTCCCTCACCTCTGGCTCAGCCGGCTTCACAGGTATTGCATCGGCGGGCGGGGTTTTGGGACGTGGAATATTGATCTGAATGCCGCTTGCGCTCACGAAGTGGATCCTCCCGATAACCAGCCCGCACACCTCGCGGAGCTAAGTCATCTATCGGATTCTGTGAACGAAGGCTGCACCTTAGACAGCGGTTCTAGTACCGCGCGATTGCGCGTACGGCCCTTGGCTTCAAGCGCGCTCTGCGTTCTCTTCCACGATTCGGCCGTCGAAGAGGTGAATGGACCGGTCCGCGTAGCTGGCGTAGCGCGGATCGTGCGTCACCATACAAATGGTCGCCCCGCCGCGGTGCAAATCGCGCAACAGGTCCATGACGGCCTCGCCGTTGGTGCTGTCCAGGTTTCCCGTAGGCTCGTCCGCCAGCAGAATCGAAGGATCGCCGGCAAGCGCGCGAGCCACGGCGACACGCTGCTGCTGGCCGCCGGAGAGCTGCGAAGGATAATGCTTCACGCGATGGCTCATGCCGACGCGCTCTAAAGATTCATGTACGCGCTTTTTGCGCTCGGCGCCGGGCATGCCGCGGTAGGTGAGCGGCAGTTCGACGTTTTCGTAGACGGTGAGATCGCCGATCAGATTGAACGCCTGGAAAATAAAGCCGATCTCACGGTTGCGGATGCGGGCCCGCTCGCTGAGCTTCAACCCCTGCACCGGCCGGCCGTTGAGCTCGTAGGTTCCGTCCGAGGAGGAGTCCAACAGACCGAGAATGGCCAGGAGCGTGGACTTGCCGCAGCCGGACGGCCCGGCGATGGATACGTACTCGCCTCTCTTGATGTCCAGGTGGATTCCGGCCAGGGCGTGCGTCTCGACTTCGTCCGTGACGAACACCTTCTTCACGCCCTCAAGATGGATCAAAACTTCGGACATGGATTGAGCTCCTATGAATCCTGCACGCTTGACTTAATCCAGACGAATTTTCGGGTTCTGATCCTGGGCCGACATATCGGACAGAATCACCTGATCCCCTACCTTAAGACCATCCAAGACCTCGATCGTATTGACCGAGCTCCGGCCCAGCTTCACAGTGACGCGGGAGGCTCCTCTGCCGTCCGGATCCAACTTGAACAAACTGACGGCGCTGTCTGGCTGGCCGAAAACCGGGCGTCCGATATAGACCACATCGCTCAGCCGTTCGATTTCAATGGTTCCATCGACACTGAGATCTGGCACCGCCCCGCTCGGCAGCGGCCCGTCCAGCTTGCAATCCACAGTGCGTGTTCCGTTGATCACGTTTGGATCTATTCGGACTACGTGGGCCGGGATGATTCCGTTCCTTGTATCTATGGACGCTTTTTGCCCCAAAAGGATATCCTTGGCCTGCGTTTCGGCGATTTGCAGCTCGGCTTGCAACGCCGGCTTGGCGACCTTGGCCACCACAGTGCCGGCCGTCACGCGCGTTCCCACCTGCAGCGTCAGTTCCTGGACCACGCCCTCGGTGCCGGCCCGAATGGTGAGATCGTTGAGCTGTTGCTTTTTGCGTTCCCAGGTCGCCCGCAGTTTATCGATCTGGACTTTCTGGGATTCCAACTGGGCGTCAATCGAGTCCTTCATGATGTCCAGCTTCTGCTTCTCGGTCTGGAACTTATTGGTGGCCTGCTCCCAGTTGGCCTGCGTAAGTTTCACGTTGAGTTCGGTCTGAAGCTGAAGTTTGAAGAGCTGTTCGTCTTTGTCCTTGTTGAGAGCGGCCTGCTTCAGGGCGTTTTCGGCGCTGGATACCGCGGCCTGCTGGTCGAACCGCTGGCTCTGGAGCTTCACTTTCAGGTCGGCATAGCTGGCCTCAGCCTGCTTTACCTGCCATTCCAGGTCGTTCGCGGCAAGCTCCATATCCGGATTGGTTAATACCATCAAAACCGTGTCCGGTTTCACCTTCTGGCCGGATTTAATCGGAACGTTGATCACTTGCCCATCCTGGAGGCTGGGAATGACGACGATTTCCTCCGGGGCAAGCTTGCCGAGCCCCTTCCGTTCGATCACAATGGGACCGCGTTTGACGCTATCGATCCAGACGGTAGCGCGCTCGACTGTGGGCGCCGCCGGCTCCAGCTTGGAAACCTTCCAACCCGCGGCTGCGACGGCTCCCGTCACCAGGATCCCGTAGATGGTGTACTTGATCCGCTTTTTCCGGGCGACGCCTTCTCGCTTGATATCCATGGTCTCCTCGGGAAGCCCCCCTCGGGTTCGGCAGTGATCCCTCGGGGCACGCTGCCTGCCATTCGGCTGTCTAAAGAAAGAGTTTTACTTCCAGCGGCTTATGACTCCGTGAGCGATTGTATCATGGGGTGCGGGTGTTCGTTCTTGGGACGCCACTGTGCGAACCTCGCGCTTGGGGGAGAAGCTGCGGAATGGAGCGGGAGACGGGATTCGAACCCGCGACATCAACCTTGGCAAGGTTGCACTCTACCAGCTGAGTTACTCCCGCGCCGAACGGAGGGAAGGACCTGGACAGCCTTCATTTTCGCGCCAGGTGCTGGGAATGTCAAATTAGCGGGGGTGGGGTAGTGGCTCACTTTGAATGTAGGGAATTTTTTGGATGAGCGGATTGCGATGCGAGGATCTCGCTGCGGACAGCGGATCGGGAGATCAGAAACTCTTCGGAGCGCTTGACCAGCGCGTCGCATACGTCCCGGCGATGCTGGGGAGATAATTTCCGGAGTTCCCTTGAGAACCCCTCTTCCAGCTCTCCATCGTCTAAGCGACGGAGGAACTCCCTCACGGGATTGGACTCGGAAGACTTCATATAGCGCTCTGCCTAGCGCAGTGCACCCGCAGGCCCAGTGTCACTGCTTGGTGTTTTCAAGGAGATACAGAGGGTGACGTCCTTCGGCTGCGCCGAGTGGCTTAGACGTGTTGGGTGTGGTAGCTCTGCGCAAAATCTGCCTGGTTGGGCCCTACGGCGTGCACTCATCCCAGAAACACCGTATAGCGATTTTCAGGATAGCTGGTAAAATTCATTAAACAGCAGGTTCATTCCTCCGAGTGCCTGCGATCCGGCTACGGCCCAGACGGTCCGTAGCCGGAAATTCCCTGTGCCCCTCAACCGTTCTCTTCGTGAACCGCCGCTCCCGGGCGACAAGCCTCCAGCCCTCAGGCGAACGGCCTTTCATCGAAATGTTTTAGTCCTGCGGCGAGCCGGAGATACGCTTGTAATCAACTGAAAAGAAACGTGATAAATTTACTTGTACACAAAAACTTTTGTGCTATGCTGAGATCCGCAGTCAGCATGGCAATCTGGGTAGATTGCCTTGCATGGTGAAGCAAGCGTCGGAACTTTCCCCCGGATCAGAGTAGACCAGCGCTGATGGATTTCCACAGATGTGGAAATCATGTGGGAATTTTGCGTCCAGCGGGAGCCTTGAGGAGGAGGAGAGCACGTGGGTGGATATTGGGAGTCGTCTGTAGCTGTCGCTGAAGCACGGGATTTGGACACCTGGGAGCAGATTAAAGTACGGCTGGCAGAGAGGCTCGCTCCCCAGGAATTTCAAAACTGGGTGCTGCGTAGTTCGCTTGAGAGCTTCGATCAAGGATTCCTGCGGGTCCAGGTGCCGGACCAGGTGACGAAGGAATTCATTGAACAGGAGTACTCGGAGAAGATTCGCGCAATCATTTGCGAACTGAACCTTCCCGTCGAGAAGATCGTGTATTCGCCGCAGGTGGGAACCGCAGTTTCCGGCGAAGCCGCGCCAGCCCCGGCGTTTTCCGCCGAGCCGGTGTTCGCATCTGCCGCCGGGCAATTGAATCCCCGCTTCCGCTTCGACAACTTTGTGGTCGGAAGCTGCAACCAGTTCGCTCACGCCGCCGCGCGGGCAGTCGCGGAAAATCCATCGCGGAGCTACAATCCGCTGTTCATCTATGGCGGCGTGGGCATGGGTAAGACACACCTGATGCACGCCATCGGGCGCGAGTTGCTGGAGCGATATCCGACGCTGCGTGTGGTCTACACCTCCAGCGAACGGTTCATGAACGAAATGATCCTGTGCTTGCGCACCAACCGCATGCCGTCGTTCCAGAAGCACTTCCGCTCGGCCGACGTGCTGCTGGTGGACGACGTGCAGATTCTCGCCGGCAAGGAACGGATGCAGGAAGAGTTCTTCCACACGTTCAACGAACTTCACGACCATCAGAAGCAAATCGTGATTTCGAGCGATTCGGCGCCGAAGAACACTCCGGGTCTGGTGGAGCGATTGCGCTCGCGTTTCGAGTGGGGGTTGATGGTGGACGTTCAGCCGCCAGATCTGGAAACAAAAATGGCGATCCTCGATAAGAAAGCCGAGCTCGAAGGCGTTCAGCTTCCCGAGGAGGTACGTATCTATATCGCGACGAAGACGAAGTCAAACGTGAGGGAGTTGGAAGGCGCGCTCGTAAAACTGATCGCGTATTCTTCCATTACAAATTCCCCGGTTACGCTCCAGATGGCGCAACAGGTTCTGAAGTACCTGATCTCGACCGGAGAGCGGCGCATTACGATGGATTCCGTCCTGCGCACAGTCGCGGAGAAATTCCATCTCCAGCCGACACAGTTGAGGCAGAAGTCAAATACCAGGCAGATCGTGTATCCGCGGCAGATCGCGATGTACTTGATGAAGGACCTGACGGGGGCCTCCTTGCCTGAAATCGGACGGATGTGCGGGGGCAAGCACCATACGACGGTTCTCCATTCGGTGCAGAAGATCGAGCGGCTGCGCCAGACCGACACGGATCTCAACAGGTTGATTCACAGCCTAATCGATTCAATCCACTAGGCTTGCCATGTTAATTCACAGTCGGGGAAAAAGCATCCTGTGAGATGGTGTGCAAACCTGCCGACGCCGCAATTTACACCTGTTCCCGCACTTGTTTCCGCACAGGTTTTGGTGGCTTTAACCCCTCGGTCTTGCTATAATTTAGAAAGAAATTAAAGTATCAACAGGTACTACGAATACGAGTGTTCTCTTTGGGTATAGAGAACAAGTCGTCAGAAAACCTCCACCATGGAATTCACTGTCAGTAGAGCCGATCTGGTGCGAGAACTGAACCTCTCGCAGGGTGTTGTCGAGAAGAAGACCACGATCCCGATTCTGTCCAACATTCTGCTGGAAGCGGATGGCGACCGGCTGATGCTGACGGCGACGGATCTGGAACTGGGTGTGCGCTCCTCCTGCCCGGCGAAGGTCAGGAAAAGGGGTGCCGGCACGGTTCCGGCGCGGCGGCTGCTGGATTATGTCCGGTTGCTGCCGGAGGGCGACGTCCAGGTTAAGATCCTGGAGAATCAGTGGGCCAGTCTGGTGTGCGGGCGTTCGAAAACGCGCATTGCCGGAATGTCCCGCGAGAGTTTTCCGGAATTGCCGGCGATGCCGGCGGTACTGGCGGAAATCCCGATCGGCGTGCTCGCCGGGATGATCGCCAAGACGATTTTCTCGATTTCCAGCGAGGAGTCCCGCTTCACGCTGAACGGAGCGCTGCTCATCCTGAAGAAGGGCAGCATGACAATGGTTGCCACGGACGGGCATCGGCTGGCGATGGTGGAGAGTTCGGGCGAGCTTCCAGGCGTGGCGGGAGCGTATCGGGCGCTGCTGCCGCGCAAGGCCATGGCGGAGCTTCAGAAACTCGCAGCGGATGCCGATGCAGGAGCTACGGTGCGCTTCGCGGGCGACGAGAACCATTTGTTTTTCGAACTCGGGGATCGCCTGCTGCTGAGCCGCAAGCTGACCGGGAATTTTCCGGATTTCGAACGCGTGCTTCCGAAGGAGCACCCGCATTCGATCAGTGTGGATCGCGAGGAATTCCGCGGCGCGATCGAGCGCGTTGCGCAGTTTTCCGACGAGAGGTCCCGGGGGATTCGCGTGCAGGCTGCACCAGGGGAACTGAAAGTTTACTCTTCCGTGTCGGAGACCGGCGAGAGCGAAGACAGCATCTCCGCCGCGTACGAAGGCCCCGCGGTTGAGATCGGGTTCAACGCGGAATACCTGCTGGATTTTCTGCGCGTTGTTTCCACCGATTCGGTCACGTTTCTGTTCAAGGACGCTCACAGCGCTGGGGAACTTCGGCCGGGCGGCGAGAAGCCGGATAATTACCGCTACGTGATCATGCCCATGCGGATCTGAGCGGAGTTTTACAAGAGAGTTTTAAGGAAGTATGGCAACAAAAGACATCGGAGCGGTCTACGATTCGACCAGTATCAAAGTGCTCGAGGGGCTGGAGGCGGTACGCCTCCGTCCGGCGATGTACATCGGATCCACAAGTGAAGCCGGACTGCACCACCTGGTTTATGAAGTCGTGGACAACGCCGTAGACGAGGCGCTGGCCGGGTATTGCACCGAGATCAACGTCACGATCCGCGAGGACGATTCGCTCAGCGTGGTGGATAATGGTCGCGGCATCCCGGTCGACATGCACGCCGAAGAAGGCGTTTCGGCCGCTGAAGTCGTGATGACGAAACTGCACGCGGGCGGCAAATTCGATTCCAACACCTACAAAGTTTCAGGCGGATTGCACGGCGTCGGCGTCAGCGTGGTGAACGCGCTTTCCGAGTGGCTGCAACTGGAGATTTGGCGCGACGGGTTCACCTGGGAGCAGGAATATGCCCGCGGCGTTCCAAAAGCTCCGCTGGCCAAGACCGGCAAGGCCGGGCGCAAGACCGGAACCAAGGTCACGTTCAAGCCGGATGCGTCCATCATGGATGCGACCAAGTTCAATTTCGATACGCTGGCGCAGCGGCTGCGCGAGCTGGCGTTTCTCAACAAGGGTCTCACCATTACGCTGACCGACGAGCGCGAGGAGCCGGCCAAGAAGTCAGAGTTCCACTTCAGCGGCGGCATTGCGGAGTTCATCAAGCACCTCAATCGCGGCAAGGCCGTACTGCACGATAAGCCGATTCACTTCGAAGGCACGCGCGACCTGCCCAACGGCGGGCAACTGGCGATGGAAGTGGCGCTGCAATACAACGATTCCTATAGCGAGTCGGTGTTCAGCTTCGCGAACAACATCAACACGGTCGACGGCGGCACGCACCTAAGCGGCTTCCGCAGCGCACTGACTCGGACGATCAACGCCGCCGGCCAGCAGGCCGGTTTGTTCAAGGACGTGAAGGAAAATCTCACCGGCGACGACGTGCGCGAGGGCTTGACGGCAGTGGTCAGCGTCAAGCTGCCGCAGCCCCAATTCGAAGGCCAGACCAAGGGCAAGCTGAATTCCGACATTCAGGGCTACGTCGTTCAACTGGTGAACGAGAAGCTGGGCGAGTTCTTCGACAAGAATCCGACAGTGATGCGCAAGATTGTCGGCAAGGCGATCGATGCGGCGCGGGCGCGCGAAGCGGCCCGCAAGGCCCGCGATCTGACGCGGCGCAAAGGCGCGCTCGATTCGGGCGGCCTGCCCGGCAAGCTGGCGGACTGCCAGGAGCGCGACCCCGAACGCTGCGAGCTGTTCCTGGTTGAGGGCGAATCCGCCGGCGGAACGGCCAAAGGCGGCCGCGACCGGCGGTATCAGGCGATTCTGCCGCTGCGCGGCAAGATCCTGAACGTAGAAAAGGCCCGCTACGACAAGATGCTGGGGCACGAAGAAATTCGCGCCATGATTACGGCGATCGGCACGGGAATCGGCAAGGAGGATTTCGATCCCACGCGCCTGCGCTACGGCAAGATCATCATCATGACTGATGCGGACGTGGACGGCTCGCACATCCGCACTCTGCTGCTCACGTTCTTCTACCGGCACATGCAGGAGCTGATCAAGCGCGGGCACATTTTCGTGGCGCAGCCGCCGCTCTATCGCATCAAGAAGGGCAAGAGCGAGAAATACATCAAGGACGACAAGGAATTCACCAAGGAGATCCTGCGGCGTGCGACGGAGAATCTCAAGGTGGAGAACGCGGATAAGACGACGCTGGAAGGGACCGAGCTGCGCAATTTCCTGATGCAGCTCGACGAGTTCCAGCTCACCTGGCGGCGCGTGGAGCGGCGCCTGAGAGAGCCGCGTGTGGTTGAGATCCTGGCGCGGCCGGAGCTGGCGCTCGACACCAAAGCCGATTTCCACGAGGAGGCAAACCTAAAGGCGGTTCACGAAGCTCTGAAGGCTCTGAAGATCGAGTCTCAGTTGAAAAACGAAGAAGAGCATTCGGCGTGGATGGTGACGTTCAAGGATCCGACCAACGCCGAACGCTCGATCGACATCGAGCTGGCGACGCTGCCCGAGTACCGCCGGCTGCGCACGCTGGCCAAGCAGGTGGCCAAATTGAATCGGCCGCCGTTCGCGGTGATCAAGGACAACCAGCGTGAGACGCAGGCCGCCTGGCGCGACTTGCTGGCGCACGTAAAAGCCGAGGGTACCCGCGAAGTCACGGTGCAACGCTACAAGGGGCTAGGCGAAATGAACGCCGAGCAGCTCTGGGAAACCACGATGAACATCGACACTCGGACGCTGCTCAAGGTGTCGCTCGAAGACCTGGTGCTGACCGACGAAATCTTCACCACGCTGATGGGCGAGGATGTCGAGAGCCGGCGCAAGTTTATCGAAGAGAACGCGCTGGATGTGCGGAATCTGGACGTGTGAGCGGACAAGCCCGGACGAACCAGGCTCCGGCGCTACGAAACCTGTCCTGATAGTCAGGGGAGTGGTTGGCGGAACGAGCCGCGATAATTCGATATGCTGTTCTAGACGAGGACCACCTCCATGAGAACACTAACCATCTTCACGCTCGCGCTTTCGTTGACGGTATTCGGCCAGGACAAAGGCAAGGGGGGCAAAGGCAGAGGCCCGGCCGGACCCGGCCTGACCCTCACCAGCACCGCCTTTCCGGACGGCGGAGAGATTCCAACCAAATACACTTCGGCCGATCCGATGCCGATTTCGCCCAAGCTCGATTGGACCAATGTGCCCATGGGCACGGTCACCTTCGCGCTGCTGATGCACGATCCCGATGTGGTGTTCAACCGCAGCATCGAAACGGACGTCACGCACTGGATCGTGTGGAATATTCCGGGCACAGCGCGCGAGCTGCCGGAAAACATGCCGGCGACGGCGCAAATGCCGGACGGAACCATCCAGGGCAAGAACCAGGCCAACCGGGTCGGCTACCTGGGCCCGGGAGCGCCCGCCGCGGGTCCGCCGCATCATTACACCTGGGAGCTGTACGCTCTCGACACCAAGCTTGACCTGGGGCCGGACGCCACGCGCGCCGACGTGATCAAGGCGATCAACGGGCATGTTCTGGCGAAGGCACTGTACGTCGGCCGCTTCAAGCGTCCGCAGTAACAGGATTCACTTCAAACCGAGGAGAACATCATGCTGAAGAAGTCGCTGTACGCAGTCGCGGTGTTGGCATTGAGCGCAACTCTGGCTCTGCCTCAGGGAAAGGGCGGCGGGAAAGGCGCTCCGAAGGCTCCGGGGATGGCTCTGACCACTCCCGATTTCGAGGATGGCGGCATCATTCCGGACAAGTTCACGCAGGCCGTGCCAATGCCGGTTTCCCCCAAGCTCGAATGGACCAATGTGCCGCCGAACACCCAAAGTTTCGTGCTCATCATGCACGATCCGGACAACGCGCTGAACAAAGGCACCGACGACGTGCTGCACTGGCTGGTGTTCAACATTCCCGGAACCGCGCGCTCGCTGCCGCAAGGGATGCCGCTCGACGCAACGCTGCCGGATGGCACGATCCAGGCCAAGGGGATTCGCAACGTCGGCTACATGGGACCGGGAAATGCTGCGATCAACCCGTATCATCACTACACCTGGGAACTGTACGCGCTGGACAGCAAGCTCTCGCTGGGTCCGGACGCGACGCGGGCGGACGTGATGAAGGCGATGGAAGGCCACACGGTAGGGAAGGCAGTGCTCGAAGGTCGGTTTAAGCGTCCGCAGTAAGTCTCGTTGCAGGGGTCAATCGACATAGACACGCTTGACCCGCGCGCTGATCCCGCACAGGACCGCGTAGGAAATGGTCCCCGCCGTCCGTGCGATCTGCTGCGCATCGATGGACACCGATCCCTCAGCGCCGAGCAGTGTGACAGAGTCGCCGACGCGCAGCTCCGGGCTGGCGGTCACATCGATTGTCGTCAGATCCATCGACACGGCGCCGATGATCGGGGCCAGTTTTCCTTTGGCGATTACGTGGCCGCGGTTGGAAAGCCGGTGGGGGATTCCGTCGGCGTAGCCTGCGGCGAGCACTGCGATCCGCATGGCGCGCGCGGCGCGGTGGATTCCGCCATAGCCGACCAGAGCGCCCGCCTCTAAATCCTTCACCGCCAGCACAGTGGCTTTCCAGGTCAGCGCCGGACGAACGTTGAGTTGCCGTTTTGGCGCCGATCCGCGCGCCGGAGAGACGTATCCGTAGATGGCGTGTCCCGGACGGACCAGGTTCCACCAGGCGGTTCTTCGTCCGTAGGCCACCGGGATGGTTCCAGAAGCGTGGATATAGCGCGGCTCCAGGCCCGCTGCGCGCAAGCCCGAAAGCACATTTTCGAAGTGCACAAGCTGATCTTCGGTCTGGCGGCTCTCATAGTTGCCGGAAGACGCGAAATGCGTCATCACGCCTTCCATCCTGGCGGGCGCGGCGAGAACCGCGCGCGCGATTTCCTCGGGCTGGGCGCGCGTGCCAAGGCGCCCCATGCCGCTGTCGACTTTCAAATGGTAAGAAACGCGCGCGGCCGGCAGATCCTCGAGTGAATGAATCACGGGCGTGAGGTGAAACTCCTCCAGTCCGGTTCGCTCTTCGGGAAGAAAATCGGCCATCACCAGAATGCGGGCGCGGATTCCCTGCCGGCGCAGGTAAATGCCTTCTTCCACGTTCGACACTGCGAGCCAATGGGCGCCCTCGGCTTCCAGGGCCTGCGCGACCTCCACTGCGCCATGGCGGTAGGCGTCTGCTTTGACTACCGCCATAATGTCCACTGCGCCGCCGACCAGGTTCCGCACCGCGCGATAATTCGCACGAATCTGCCCCAGCGAGACTTCCACCCAGCTTCTCATTCCGCCTGTTTCTTTCTAAGTTAGCCCGCAAAACGGAGCGCGCGGGCAGTTCCTTTCATGAACTGAGGGCGTCCGCTCGCCTTTTGCGGACTCCACTAGTCGCCTTCCGCGAGCCTTGTCAGCAGTTTCTCATACGCGTCGGTGACGGCGTCCCAACTGTAGCGTTCGCGGGCTCGCTGACGCGCCTGCTGCCGCAGCGTCTCACGCTCCGCTTCGGGCATGTCCAGAGCATGCTGCATCACTTCCGTCAAATTGTCGCGCTGGAAGGGCAGCCCGATGCCGCCGGCGACTTCGGCATTTTCCTCGTTATCGAGATACAACACCAGCGCTCCGCGGCCCATGGCTTCGACCAGGGCGGGATGCGTTCCGCCGACTTCGGTGGCATGGATGTAGGCGAAGCAGTGCGCGCCCAGTTCCCGGTAGCCTTCGCCGTAAATCGCGCCGGGCATCACGACGCGAGGATCGGTGGTGGCGCGAACACGGCGGATGTAATCGTCCGCATAGGGAGCGTCGCCGATGAGCGCCAGCTTGAATTCGGTTGTCAGCCGTTCGAAGGCCTCGCGCACCAGCAGCGCGTTATTCTCGGGCTCCATCCGGCTCACATAAAGAAAATAGTGACGGGGATATAGTCGCAGCCGCTCGAGCACCGCGCAGGTTTCCACGGGATCCAGATCCGCTCCGTACGGAATCATCTCGGAAAAATGTCCGTACTTTTCGCGGTAGTACGCCGCGATGCTGTTCGCATCGGTGACTACGGCGTTCGGCATCCAAGTCGCGAGGCGTTCCGATACACGGTACCAGGCCTTGGCGAGTGCGTTCCATTTTTTTCGATGCCGCTCCAGTCCGTCGACGTTCAGGGCCACCGGCATGCCCAGCAGTCGCGGGATCCAGGTGAACGCGGCGTTGGCGGCGTTGCAGTACAAAACCGCATCGTAACCGCGCACGCAAGCCAGATGCATCGTCGAAAGAAGCGTATGGGCGATGGTGTCGAAGTACTTGTGGCGGATGGTGGGGAGGTACTGGAGCCGCACGCCGCGATAGAACGGCTGTTCGTGCTTCTCGCGGCAATAGACGGTGACGCTATGCCCGCGCGCGGCCAGCCGTGTGGAAAGCTCCTCGGCGAAGGTTTCGAAGCCGCCGTAGCGCGCCGGGATGCCCCGGGTTCCGAGGATCGCGAACCGCACTGGGCGCCTATTCTATCCGCGGGCGGCGCGGCCCCGCGCGACTGCCCGGGCGGACGGACGAGGCGCCGGCCGGCTCACTGGCTGGTAGGAAAACCAACTGGAGATATACTCATCCTTGGCTTTGCGGCGCTTCATGATCTCGCGACGCTTCTCCATAACGCGTTTCCAGTTCTGCGCCAGATACCAGAATGCCTTGAGTGATCCGTGCTCGCGCAGGATACAGGCGCCCACCACCACGATGTCGCGAGCTGTGATCGAGAACCAGTTCCGCCGGTAGAGATCTGCCGTCATGTTCTTGAGCCGCATCAGGAACCGGTTCTTCACCGAATGCATGTTGATGACGGAGGGCAGCGCGCGCCGGTTCCCCGGAAGCACATTGCGAACATGGTACCCGCGCGCCAGGGGAGTATAGATGCATCTCCAACCCATGAGCTGGGCGCGCCAGGCCACGTCAGCGTCTTCGCGGTACACGAAGAAATCCGGATCAAAAAACTCGCCCAGAATCGAGATATCGTCGATCATCGAGCGCCGGTAAAGCGCTGCGGCGGCGGTTGCCCCGAAGACGTATTCGAAATTCAGGTAGTGCCCGTTATCCACTTCCTGGCTTCCCCGGTCCAGGTGCCGGAGCATGGGAGTGAAATAGATTCCGGTGGAATCGACGAGTTGCTTGTCGGGCAAATCGAAGGTCGCGCGGATGGTGAGCAGCTTCCCGCATACGGTGCCGACTTTCGGATCCACCTGCCCGGCATCCACCAGAGCTTGAATGAAGTTAGGCAGCAACAGGACGTCCGGATTCAACGTGAGCACCCATTCGCCTTGCGACAGGGCGATCGCCTGATTCTGGGCGGCCGCAAAGCCTACGTTTGTGTCGTTGTAATAAATCCGGCAGCGATCCGCGAACTGTTCGAGGATATCCACAGTGCCGTCAGTCGAAGCGTTGTCGATGACAACGACCTCCATATTGGAGTACTTCTGTTCGAGAACCGACTCCAGACACCGTTTAATGAATCGACCGCTGTTATAAGTCACAACGGTCACGGAAACCACGTCCTTAGAGGCCATCGCGTCTACTGTTCTTTGTTTATTTTCTGTGCGCCCAGACCACAATCCCGGCCGCCGCGGGACACCAGCCGCTTTCCTGCTAACTGCGTGATTTTGTAACTGCTAACGACAGGGTTACGGCCTGGCCCGCGAATCATCCCCGCAACGCTCCGCGGAACCGCGCTCAGCACCGCTGCGAGGCAAACACCCCGATATGGCCAAGGGCGGAAGTGCTTCGCCGCATATGTTAGAAGGCTACCATACCAGTACTCGTCCATGCGAGCCGGAGGCAGTTTCTTAACCGAATGGCCACCGGAATGCTGAGCGCGCACTTGGGGCACATACTCGATCCGGTAGCCTGCATCGATGGCGCGGCGGCAAAAGTCCACGTCTTCGAACCAGACCGGACGGAAGTCTTCGTCAAAGCCGCCGAGCTGTCGCCAAACGTCGCGCCGCACCATCAGAAACGCGCCCGCCGGCTGTTCCACCGGACCGCCCTGATGCAAATCGCGGTCCAGGTACCGGTAGGCGCGGTTGACCGGATTGCCGGGCCAGAGGCGGTTGATACCCAGCAGCTCGAAAACGAGAGCGGCGGCGGTCGGGAGGCGGCGTATCGTGAAGCCCCGCTGTACGGATCCGTCCTTACCTGTGAGCTGTCCGGCAGCGGCTCCGTAGTGTTCGCACGCTTCGATCAAGGCCGAAATGGGAGTGCTCAGCCGGACGTCCGGGTTCAATAACAGAACTACGTCTGTCTGGAGATGGCGGAATCCCTGGTTCGCCGCAGCGCCGAAGCCAGGATTGGTTCGGTTCGCGATCAGATGGATTCCCGGGCGGCGGCGAACCTGTTCCACAGTGCGGTCGCTGGAGGCGTTGTCGACCACCACGGTGGCGACGTCCGGGGCCATTTCAGCGAGAGCGTCGAGGCAGTTCAAAATCACCTCCTCCGAATTGTAGGTGACGATTACAGCCCCAGCAGCCAGAAATACGCCCTCCAGTAGTGGTCGAAACCAGTCTGCCGCTGAATTTCAAGAATCGTTCGCTCGCTTTCCTTGATGAAGGCCTCAGTTCTCGCTAAGACTTTGGTGTTTCTAGACGCTGCCTCCTGTGCTACGAGGCTCCGGGCCGCTTGCATGCCCGACATCTTACCCCGTAAATAGGCGGCCGCACACCCGTGCCGCAGAGCCAGGCATCCCCAAAGCAATTGTCCGGCCACAATCGGCCAGCGGGAAAGCCCCCTGAAGTGCTTTGCTGTCAACAACATTTGATTTCGGGCGATCAGGCGCACTGAGTATTTATTCCACGGTCCCCAGGTGGAACTGCCCTGATGGTGAGCAATGGCGGCGGGCTCATAGATTCCGTGCCGGTCCGCGAGCGCGCAGCGGATTCCGAAATCCACGTCCTCCAAGTAAGATTCGAACGCCTCATCCAGACGCCCAACTTCTTCAAATAGCTCTGCCCGAAACAGGGCTGCCGTCATAGGAGCCATCTGAATACGCCGAGGGTGGTTCCAAAAAGGCTCGTCCGGCTTTCCGGATCCGCAGCGGCAGGCGCAAGCGCCTCGCGAGATGGCATCGAACGTCCCGTCGATGCGAGACGGGTCAGAGGCCATCAGCGTTTTCCCGGTAGCGAAGGATGCCGCATCCTTCTCCGCCGCACCGAGCAGAGCGGCGAGCCAGCCCGGCGCGAGCGTCACGTCGTTATTGAGGATGGCGATCCAATCCGCATCGGTGTTTGCGATTCCCCGGTTCACCGCCGCGGCGAAGCCCTGGTTCCGTTCGAGACGAATCACACGCGCCCCGGCCTGCGCAGCCACCGCAGCCGAATCGTCGTGGGAACCATTATCCACCACGATCACTTCATCAAACGTGCGAATTTGCTCGCGCAGATTCGCCAGCAGCGTTTGCAGCAGATCCCTCCGGTTCCAGTGAGGAATCACAGCGGCCACTTTCATGAGAACCGTTTTTTGACCAGAAACCAGAGGTTGTTGAAGCCGTCGCGCCAGGGATTCAGCTTAATCTCGCCTAAGCGGGAGCTATACAGAATCGAGATCTCAGCGAAGCGGACCCGGCTGTTTTTCAGCGCCTCAATCTTGATTTCCTCGGAGAAAGCCATTCCGTCCGACTCGAGTTTCATGTTCTTCAAAATCGAACGGCGAAAAACCCACATCCCGGATTGCGAGTCGCGCACCCACCGAAAGTACAGGATCGACATCGCCAGAGACAGAATGAGATTCCCGAACCAATGCTTCCAGCTCATGGCGTCCTTGTCGCGAACCGGGAATCGGGATGCATTGAGAAAATCTACTTGGAGATGCAGGAAGGCTTCGAGCAGGTAGGAGATCGCATCCGGGGGATAACTGTGATCGCCGTCAAGCGTGATGATGATGTCGCCGCAGGCGGAAGCGAAACCGGTCTTGTAGGCGCGGCCGTATCCGCGGGCGTCTTCCCGTATCACCTGCGCGCCGAAACCGGCGGCAACCTCCGAGGTGCGGTCCGTGGATCCGTTATCCACCACGATCACCTGATCCACGAATTCGGGCATTCGCCGCAAAACGCGCTCGACTCCCTGCTCTTCGTTCAGGCACGGCATGATGACCGTGATGGATTGTCCTTTGTACATTCGACCGATTCACCAGCATAGCCTGACCGCGGCATCGGGTATGATGGCAAACATGAAGTGCCTTGTCGCGGTTCTCGCCGCCCTGCTTTCGATTCCGGCTGTTAACGCCGAAGTTGCCGGAGTCAAGACCGTTTATGTACTGCCGATGACCGGCGGGCTCGATCAGTATCTCGCCTTCCGCCTCACATCGGAGGGCGTATTGCAAGTAGTGACGGATCCGGCCAAAGCGGACGCCATTTTGACGGAAGGGATCGGCGCGCGCTTCGATGAAAGTTTCAGCGAACTCTACAAGGCTCCCCCCGCAGATAAGGACCAGGCGGATAAGGCCGGCAGCACCGAGTTTTCCCATCCGGCTATGCGGCCGCTGGCGGGCAGCCGAGGTCTCATTTTCCTGGTGAACCGCGCGACGCGCGATGTGGTGTGGAGCACGTTCGAGCGTCCCAAAGGCAGCCAGCCCGGTGATCTCGACCACGCGGCCGAGAAGATTGTAAATCGTCTGGCGAAAGCGCAGAAGGCCAAGTAGTCACTGGCCGCTCCGTAGCTGTGGCGGCTCGGCAGTCATCCACACGTCGCCGATTCCAAGCCGTGAGAGTCATCGAGCGGCGGGACACTCAAACTCGCGCGGACCGGGAGCTGCGCCCCGCTCGCATCCTGCGGACCTCCGAGCGGTAGCACGCAACCAGCCGCTCGGTCATTGCGCGCATGTCGCGGTTGGCGACGACCTCTTCCCGCGCCCAGCAAGCCAGGGCCTGGGCCTCTTCCGGATTGCGTAAGAGGCGGACAACGTGCGCCGCAAACACATGCGGATCGTCGGCCAAAGCGCAGATCTCGCCGTCTTTGTCGGCGAGGCCTTCCGCGCCGAGGCGCGTGGACACAACCGGAATGCCGGCTGCAAACGCCTCGAGGAGTTTTACGCGCACGCCGGAGCCGGCAAGAATCGGGCACACGAAAACGGAATAACGCATGAGCGCCTCGCGAACGTCCTGAACGAAGCCGATCATCTCGATCGCCTCCGGGTCGCGCAAGGAATGCCGCGGCGGAGGATCGGAGCCCACGATCACCAGCCGCGCGCGCGGCTCATCGTTTCGGATGCGCGGGAACACTTCCTGCAAGAACCATTGGAGAGCCTCAACGTTTGGCAAATGACGGAAGCTGCCCAGGAATAAGAGCGTGAATGGCTCGCGGCCGGAAGGGCGGAATTCGTAACGTGACGTGTCGATTCCGGCCCGGTACTGGGAATCCAGGCGGCCGTTCAGTCGAGGAAGGAAGGAGCGAAGATAATCGGCGTTATCCCGGCTGCATACCTGTATGCGGTCGAGATGCGGAAGGAGTTTCAGTTCATAGCGAATTGCCCGCAGATATTCCCAACGAGAAACCAGGCGGTCCAGGAAGCCGCTCATGTAGGGGAGGCGTCTGGCGATCGACTGGAAATATACGTCGTGCTCAAACAGGATACTGGGAATGTTGCGGAAATGCCCGGCGTATTGCCCCATGACCAGATATTCGAGCTGGAGCACGTCGATCGATTTCGTGTAAATCTGGCGATGGATCAGCCACGCCAGGTCGCGGTTTCGGAATTCGCGCGCTGCATGCGGCTCGGGTGAGGCGAGCGCTTTCTGACGGCCCTCCATGCGGACGATATAGACCGTGGATGCGCAGATTCTGTCCAGTTCGGCATGCGCCTCGCGCTCGCGCTCGTGGTCCAGCAGCACGATCAGATGGAGATCGCAGGACCGGGCGAGTTCGCGCACGGTCTGATACATGAATACGCCGCCGCCATGCACAGGCGGGCAAATCGGATAAGGAGACACGAACAGGACCGAGAGACGCGCCGGATCGCGGGGCAGGGGCACGAACGTATCGCGGTAGTGTCCTCCTAACGGCCGGCGGAACGCATCGCGGTCACCGATCGCAGCGAGCCTGCGCGCACGCATGCGCGAACGAAGCGCGCGTGGAAGCGAGAGAATCGCCCGCAGGATCCCCGGAAAACTCGGGCGTTCGGGCGAGTCGCCGGCGACCCAGCTCAGCGCCGCGCCGGCCCAGGTGAAAAAGAAATGCGAGCCCAGCCAGCGCCAATCGTGGATATTCTTCCAGGTGAAGAGAACGAAGTTTTTTTTGAGCACAGATTGGATGTAGGCTTCTGAGAAACGCTTTCCAATCGTGCCTCGGTGCTCGTGATAGACCACGCTGGCAGGCTGATAGAGAACCTTCCAACCGCGCTTCCAAGCGAGGTAGCCCAGATCCGTGTCTTCCAGGTAAAAGGGCCTGAGGAGCTCATCGAAACCGCCGAGCTCGAGAAACTTTTTGCGGTCGAAGGCGCAGGAACCGCCGCCGCCGTAGAAGCAGGGATAAAGCTGATCGATTTCCGGCTCGATCCGGTGCCTGACGCGAAGTCCGCCCTGGAGCCACCAACCTTCGGTGAGCCCCGTCTCTTGCCGCTGCTTATCGGGATCGGAGAAAAAGATCTGGCAGGATACTGAGAACGTTTTCTCATCCTGGAAGCCGTCGAGGAGCGGCTGGAGAAAATTCCGTTCGACACGCATATCGCTATTGAGCAGAACGACGATGTCATTTCGCGCGGACCGGAAGCCGGCGTTCGATCCGCCGCCGAAGCCGAGATTCCGCTCCAGTGCGAGCACTCGGACCTGCGGAAAATGCTCGCGGACGAATTGCGCGCTGCCGTCCTGCGATCCGTTGTCCACCACGATGATTTCGTTCCGCGGGGAATCGGGCATTGCGGCGATCACGGACGGTAAGTATTTCTCCAGCAGATCGCGCCCATTCCAATTGGGGATGACCACGCTGGCCGCCGAAGTATCGGGACGTGAATCGGCAGAGGGCTTACGGCGGGAAGGGAGCCAGGAAAGCAGATCGCACAGAAGCATTGCGATCGCTGCCAGCAAAAGGAGGAACCCGCAGAACAGCGTGAGAACCAAGCCGGAAAGCAGTTTCCAGGCGCCTGCCAGGAAAGACTTCATTCAAGCGTTTCCTTGAGGTTGGGGCCGAGGCCGACATGACGGCCGAGCTTCAACCATCTCGACTGGCGGACTGCTTCGAGGAGAGCCCTGGTTTCCTGCAACTGCCGGTCGAGTTGTCGAGCCCATTCCGTACGCTCCACCACCGTGGCTTCGGCGCGGTCGAGCAATCGAACTGTCTCCGCCATTTGCGCGGCGCGTTTTTCCAGGTCGGCTGTGAGGCGTTTCTCGACGTCCAGAGCCCATTCGGTTTTGCGGACGTTTTCTTCGTTGAGATCGTTTATGGTCCGCGTGGAGCTGTCCTGGAGTTCGTCGTACGAACGCAGCAGCTTGTTTCGGTCGGCAATGGTTTCGTCAAGCCATGCTCGGACTTGAGCGAGTTCGTTTTCAAGAAGATGGATGTGTGCCTCGCGTTCGCGCAGGAGATTGGCGGCTTTGGGAACGTACAGGAATCCGGGGAGCTGCGGAAGAGGGCTACAGGAACAGATACCGATGAAAAAGTTTGCCGTCTTGGTATCGCCCGCTTGCCGCGCGATGGCAGCCTGGGGAGCCAGGTCCCCGCCGTGAAACGCGAAGGCCTCGACGCGGTCCTGGAAAAGGATTCGCACGTGGGGAAAGCATTCACTGAGGGCAGCGGAAAATTCGGCGAATTCGAATTCGTGTTCGTGAAAGGGATTCGGCCCGGACTGGGATCGCGCTTCGGCGTAGTAGAGTTTGTTGGGAGTGGAGACGAGAAGAAGGCCATTTGGCCGGAGGACTCTCTGTGCTTCGGATAAGAGCGATCGCCAATCCTGAAGGTGTTCGATGACTTCGAACGCGGTAACGAGATCGAAAGAACCAGATCGGAATGGCAGGGAAGCAGCGGAGGCGCGAAGAAACTGCGGACCTGGGAAATGCTGAACGGCATACGCGATCGCTTCCGTCGCGGTGTCAAGCCCAACGGCGCGGGACGAAACGCGCGCGAGATCCGCGGTCCCGTAGCCCGTCCCGCAGCCCGCGTCGAGGACTTGCCGGCCGGTGGCGAATCGGGCCGCCAGAGCGTATCGGGCCAGGTGTTCTGCCCAGAGATCGTCATTCACCTGGCCGGGAATCACTCGTTCTCCCGTGAACTCACTCACGGCGTAGGGGCCCCGATTTTCGTGTTCACGGCGACACGGCAGTCCAGGTGAAACTGTCCATACATGGGCTGATCCGACCTCTCCATCTGTAAAACGACCGCGTTGTCGATCCAATCGCACATCGAGTAATGCTCGAGCGAGCCGTTGGCGATGGCTGGTGAAAATGAGAAAGACGACGCGTATAGGGCCGGCAAATCCAAATAGAAATCCACAGTGCAAATCTCGCCCGCCCGCATCGGCGGCAGGTCCGTGCCTTCCCGAGCCGTGTTCGTTCCCGCGAAGTCCACGCCTAAGTGATTGCGGAACATGAACCCGACGATAGGGTGGTCGAGGTTTTCTTTGGCGCGGGCGCTAATTCTAACTACAATTGTAGAATTAGGCTGCAAAATCGCAATCCGGGATCCTTGCTCGCTCAGCACAGCGATTCCAATCACTTCTGCCCTGCCATCGCCGAACCGGTGATCGACGTTCGGAATGCTTTCGATGATCTCTTCGGGAGCCGTCGCGTTCGGGGCTGCATCCGGCAACTCGCGCGCCTGATACACCCGGTCCTTTTCTGACATCGCCGCCAAGTACTGCGCCACGACTAGGTCTGTCTTGCCTAGCGCCCGGACGACGCCTTTTTCCAGCCACATAGCTCGATCGCCGAGAGCCTTCACATCCCCGGTGGCGTGAGAAACGAACAGGATCGTGACGCCCCGTTGGCGCAGTTCGTGAACCTTGCGCATGCAACGTTGGCGAAAGTATACATCACCCACGGCCAGGGCCTCATCGACAAGCAGAATCTCGGGGTCGACGTGGATCGATACCGCGAATGCGAGCCGGACCGCCATTCCGCTGGAATACGTCTTTACGGGCTGATGAATGAAGTCCCCAATTTCGGCGAACGCCTCGATCTCCGGGAAGCGGCGATCCATTTCCTTGCTGGAAAGGCCGAGGATCGCGCCGTTCAAGTAGACGTTCTCTTTTCCGGAAAACTCCGGGTTGAAGCCCGCGCCCAACTCTAAGAGCGCAGCGACGCGTCCGCTTACTGTTGCGATTCCAGTGGTGGGAGTGAGAATACCGGCGCATATCTGAAGCAAGGTGCTCTTTCCCGAACCGTTCTCCCCGACGACGCAAAACGTCTCACCGCGGCGGACGTCAAACGTCACATCTCGCAGAGCCCAGAATTCCGTATGAAACCGGCGCGTGTTCAGCGTGATGAGTTCCTTCAGGCGGTCGCGCGGGGCCGCGTAAATGGAATAGCTCTTCGAAACGCCAGAAAATTGTACGGCCGGAGAGGACACTAGTTGAAATTGTAGTCCAACTTGACAGCGGGCAGCGCCGATCCTACGCTGGTAACAGCGCCGGCGTAGCTCAGTTGGTTAGAGCGACGGTCTCATAATCCGTAGGTAGCTGGTTCGAATCCAGCCGCCGGCACCATTACCTCTCCCCCAGGATCTGCTGGTAGAGCCGGTCGAGTTCCGCCTGCGAATAGTATTCGATTTCGATCCGGCCACGCTGTTCGCTCAGTTCCACAATGCGTACCCGAGTTCCCAGCGCGCGCTCCAGCTCCTCCGCGGCGGCGCGCACATTCGGATCCTGAACGGATTCGCGTCGCAATCCATGCCCTGGCTTCGTGCGATCCGAGGTCATCTCCTGGACCTGCGCTTCGACTTGGCGTACGGATAGGCCGAGAGCGACGGCTTTCTCTGCCACCTGGATCTGCTCGTCTGCTGTGGGAAGTCCGAGGATGGCGCGGGCATGCCCCATTGAAAGGCGGCGCTCGGCCACCAGAAGCTGTACCTCCTTGGGGAGTTTCAGCAGGCGCACAATGTTGGCAATGGACGTTCGATCTTTGCCGGTGCGACGGCCGATTTCTTCTTGCGACAGGCCGAGATCGCGGCCTAGGCGCTCGAAGGCATGAGCCGTTTCAATTGGGTTCAAGTCCTCGCGCTGGATGTTCTCAATCAGGGCAAGCTCCAGCATGGACCGATCAGCCACGTCCTGAATCACAACCGGGACTTCCTCAAGCTCGGCCATTTTGGCGGCGCGCCATCGTCGCTCGCCGGCTACGATCTGGTATCCATCGCCGAGGCGGCGGACAATCAGTGGCTGAATGATTCCGTTGGCGCGAATGGATGCTGCGAGTTCCTCCAGGCCATCGGAATTGAAATGGGTCCGGGGCTGCATCGGATTGGGCTGGATTTGAGATAACGGAAGCATTCCGGGTATTACGGTTGGGGAAGCGAGAGCTGGTGCAGCCGCAATGGCGACGGCACCAGACTGGGCGCGTCCTGGGAGCAGGGCGGAAAGACCCTTACCCAGCGCTTTGCGGGATTTGTCGGTGGCGCTGTTCATTCGCCAGAATCTCCTTCGCGAGTTTAATGTAGCTTTCGGCACCTCGGGAGCGAGGGTCGTACATCAGAATCGGTTTGCCATAGCTCGGTGCCTCGGCCAAGCGGATGCTTCTTGGGATCACCGTCTTAAATACTTGATCTGAAAAGAATTCCTTGAGGTCTTCCGCAACTTGCCGGGTCAGGTTCGTGCGTTCATCGTACATTGTTAGGAGAATCCCCTCAATCTGAAGAAGATGGGAGAAGGAGTCTCTTACGCGATCCACTGTGTCCATAAGCTGTGAAATTCCCTCCAAGGCGAAGAACTCACACTGGATGGGGATCAGGACTGAATCCGCCGCGACAAGGGCATTTAGAGTGAGCAAATCCAACGCTGGCGGGCAGTCCAAAAGAATGTAGTTATAGGCGTTTCCTACTGGCTCGATAGCCTGCCGAAGGCGGTATTCGCGGTCTGACAAATCCACAAGATCGAGATTAGCTCCGACGAGATTCTTGTCCGCAGGCATTATGTCGAGGCCATCGCAGTCTGTGGGGCGGATTGTCAGGGAGGCATCTACCCCATTCAATAATGCGTCGTATAGCGTTTTCATCTCGGGCGTCTTTTCTACGCCCAATCCGCTGGTCGAATTGCCCTGAGGGTCACAGTCAACCAGCAGAACTCGTAAATCGTTGGCAGCCAAGGAAGCCGCCAGATTCACGGCGGTCGTGGTCTTCCCCACTCCGCCTTTTTGGTTCGTGATGGCAATTACTCTAGCCATGTCTCAGGATATTATCACGATGTTCCACGTGGAACACCAAATAACGTCTTCGTCCCCATGGAATTGCTATTCTGTGTGAGAATTCTTGTGCCTCTTCAAGACCAACTAACAGAGCGCGGTTGCCTGGCAAGGATAGTTCAATAATTTCTCTTGGCGAGACAGCCCTGGACACCAGCCATTCAAAGCTCCCTGTCAAATTTTCCGCGCGTCCTGTGAAGACACTCACGTTGGTCAAATGTCGCGTCGCCTCCCGAAGAAACACACTCTTGCGCCTGTGCGACTCCACCAGCGTCACCGAGCATTCCGGCCGCAGCACTGCGATTGGAATCCCTGGGAACCCGGCTCCCGAACCGACATCAACAATCGTAAGAGGTCCCGGAGGGAGTTTTGTAGCCACGAACAAGGATTCACAATAGTGAAAGCGGACAGCTTCCTCAATGGAATCGATGCGCGTCAGATTCAACCTCGCATTCCATCTCGCCAGGAGGTTGAAGTGGGCTTCCAACAGATCCAATTGATGTCCGGAAAGCAATCCGTAAGGCGCAAACTCCTTCACCAGCAGTTCGCGGAGCATACTACTGCTGAAGGCTAAGATAAACGTCGAGAACGGCGATCGCGGCAGGAGTGATTCCTGGGATTCGACGCGCCTGTCCCAGCGTGTCGGGCCGCACCCGGTCCAGCTTCTCGGACGCTTCATTCGAAAGCCCTGGCACACCGCGATAGCAAAACTGAGGGGGAATTCTTCTGGATTCCGCGTCTTGAAGCCGCGCCACCAATTTTTGCTGCTGAGCGATGTATCCAGCGTACTTGAGCTCGACTTCTATTGTCTCTAAGACACCGTGGGCCCAATCATCCGTTGGGAGATCGGAAACGTTGGCGATACGGCTGTCGGGCCGCCGCAGCCATTCTGCTAATGCTGGCCGAGTCTGAAAGTGGTCCCGGAGTTTGCGCTTCTGAATCTGCTTCTGGTTGTAAAGTTCCCAGCGTTGTTCGCTCACCAGCCCGACGCGCCGGCCGATGGGCGTGAGCCGCTCATCTGCATTGTCGATTCGGAGGTGCAGGCGAAATTCGGCGCGAGAAGTGAACATCCGGTACGGCTCGTCTGCGCCCTTCGTAATCAGGTCGCTGACCAGAATGCCGATGTAGCCATCGGTTCTCTCAAGAACCAGGGGATCGGTGCTTCCAACTCGCGCGGCAGCGTTCAGACCCGCGATCAAACCTTGGCACGCGGCCTCCTCATAGCCAGAGGTTCCGTTAATCTGTCCAGCCAGGAAGAGTCCCTCGATCGCCTTCAGCTCGAGGGTATGCTTCAGCTCGCGCGGATCAATGGCATCGTATTCGATTGCATAGCCCGGCCGAATCATCTCAGCGTCTTCCAAGCCCGGGATGGAAGCCACCATTTGCGCCTGTACATCAATCGGCATGCTGGTCGACATGCCGTTTACATAAATCTCGTTAGTATCCAGACCCTCGGGTTCGAGGAACAACTGGTGCCGGGACTTGTCGGGAAACTTCACGATCTTGTCTTCGATGGAAGGGCAGTATCGAGGCCCGATTCCCTCGATCTGTCCGCTGTAGAGCGGGGACCGGCCCATATTTTCCCGAAGGACTGTGTGGGTTTCTCCTGTAGTATAAGTCACATAGCATGGAATCTGGATTCTATCTATTTTTGTAGTAAGAAAAGAAAACGGCGTTGGCTCCGGATCCCCATGCTGCGGCTCGAAGCGCGTCCAGTCGATTGTTCGCCCATCAAGACGAGGAGGCGTTCCGGTCTTCAGCCGCATCCAGTCCAGCCCCAGGGACCGAAGCTGATCCCCGAGCAAGTTCGACGGCGCCTCGCCGCTGCGTCCGCAACTGTAGGTCTGCTCACCCACGTGGGCCAGCCCATTCAGGAAGGTACCGGTGGTCACCACCACTGCATCGGCCTGCAAAACGCGGCCGTCTCGCAGTTCAACGCCCGTCACCCGCCGCTGCTTACCGCCCGATTCACTCAAAGACAAGCCGGCTACTTCAGCCTGGATAATGCGCAAGTTCGGTTCTCTCTCGAGCATCTCTCGCATTTTCAGCCGGTATTGTTTCTTGTCGCACTGTGCGCGCGGCGACCACACCGCCGGTCCCCGGCTGGTATTCAACAGCCGGAACTGGATGCCGACGGCGTCCGTAATTTCGCCCATTATGCCGCCCAGGGCGTCGATCTCCCGCACCAGGTGCCCCTTCGCGATCCCGCCGATCGCCGGGTTGCAGGACATCTGCGCGATCAGGTCCAGGTTCATCGTGATCATGGCCGTGCGAAGCCCGAGGCGTGCGCAGGCACGCGCCGCTTCGCACCCGGCGTGCCCTGCACCGACTACAATCACTTGATACGACTTTGCCATGTTGGCTAGACGAGCTAGCTCCATTCTAACTTGCCGCGGTAAACTGTCAGTTCTCCAGTGAAGATACTGATCATCGGCAGCGGCGGCCGCGAACATGCGATTGCGTGGCGCCTTTCGCGCGAAGGCCACCAGATTTACGGCGCGCCGGGCAATCCCGGGATCGAGCAAGTTGGCAAGATTCTTCCGACCACGGATTATCCCGCTGCCGCGGCCTCCATCGATCCCGATCTCACGGTTGTTGGTCCCGAGATGCCGCTTGTGGCCGGAATCGTTGATCAATTTCGATCCGCTGGAAGAAAGATCGTCGGACCCGTGCGTGAAGCCGCGCAGCTTGAAGGAAGCAAGATCCACTCTAAGCAATTCATGCAGCGCCTCGGGATTCCAACTGCCCGATTCGTGCGCGTCGAATCCCTTGAGGACGGCATTGCCGCGCTCGCGCAATTTGGCACGCCCATCGTGATCAAGGCTGACGGCCTGGCCGCCGGCAAAGGAGTCATCATTGCGCACGATCGGGCGGAAGCAGAAGATGCCGTGCGTTCGCTTGGACCTCGCCTCGTGATTGAAGAGTTCCTCAGCGGGGAAGAGGTCAGTTTCATCGCGCTTTGCGACGGCAAAAATATCGTACCGCTCGAACCCACCCAGGATCACAAGACCGTAGGCGACGGCGACACGGGACCCAACACAGGAGGCATGGGCGCCTACTGCGACGGACGTATTCTGTCGGAAGCCGACGTGGGGACCGTGCTCGACACGGTGATCCGTCCGGTGGTAGAAACAACGCGCTTCACTGGATTCCTTTACGCGGGGCTGATGATGACCGCTGACGGGCCGAAGGTGCTCGAGTTCAATGTCCGTCTAGGCGATCCGGAAACGCAGCCTTTGATGCACCGGCTCGACAGCCCTTTTGGCGAGGTTCTCCTGGCTGCTGCCACGGGAAACCTTAACGGAATTTCGCTGCGCTGGAAACCGGAACCATCCGTCTGTGTGGTTCTGGCGGCAGCCGGCTATCCGGGACAGGTTCGAACCGGGGATCTCATCACGGGAATCGAGACTTGTGGCGCGGATGTCTTCCAGGCTGGGACCAGGAGAGGGCCGAGCGGGCTCGAAACAGCCGGAGGACGGGTGCTCGGCGTCACGGCTTCTGGTCCCAATCTTGCCGCGGCCGCAGCGAACGCCTACGCGGCAATCGAGAAAATTCACTTCGACGGAATGCACTACCGGCATGACATCGCTCAAAAAGGTCTGAAGCGGTGGGGCCTTGCGACTATCAAGGCTTAGCTGCGTCCGGCAACCGCCGTTGGAAGGAAGTATCCCCGCGCAAGATATAATCGGGACGCTTGACCCCCTCGTTATTGTTTGAACAAAAATTTCAAACGGAGCGGCCCCCGCGGCCGGTTTATTGCCACCAGGAGTTTCTCGATAAGCTCCAGGCCCGGCGGAACGAGCCCGTCGGCAAGCGAGTGTCTCTCCTGCTTCAGCGTATGGCGGTGGACGTGGGCCGGATCCATTACAAGGCTACGAGCGGCATCAATCGCGGCTGGCGAAGGTCCCGGCTGGGAGGAGGTTCGGGTTCGCATTTCTACGCCTGGTGGGCGCCGAGCGGAGCGGTGCCGGTTCAACACCACTCTTTTGAGAAGGAAAAGGACGCCGTTTTTTTGCGGGACATCCGGCATCATGACGATCATGAGCCTCTGAAGGCGGGCGATCTCGCGCACGATTATCTTTCTCTCAGCGTTCCCGATCTCAAAGGCGAAGAGTACGCGCCGGAGCCATGGACGCCGGCGCAAGCGCGTTTCGCGCGCAGCCGCGCGATCGCGAGAATTCTCAAGGGCCACCCGGGATCGGGGAAGACAACGGCGCTCCTGTATGCCGCCGATTCGTCGCAGGCCGAGAAAGTTTTGTATCTGACTTTCTCTCCGCAGCTCGCCACGCTCGCTCGCGACTATTTTGACCGGTTCTGTGCGAACAACCGGACCTTCACGGTGCTGACGTATCCGGCGTTTCTGCGGCAACTCGTCGAATGGCGGCCCGCGAAAGAGGATCCTGCGGAAGCGCGCAGCCGGTTCCGGCGAGATCTTTTCAACCACCAGCGCTCTCTTGGGGTCTTCTCATCGGAGTTGGACGCGCTCTACGACGAACTGTACGCGCACGTGGTTGGCGCGGCGCTCCCCGAGAAAGCCGGCCGGTTTCCAGAAGCCGAGCGCATGTGCCTGCCGGAAGCGGCGTATCGCTCGCAGCGTCTTCGTTATCTGGCTGGCGCCGCCAACAACGTCCTCGATGCCGTCCAGCGGCTGGAGCGAGCCGATGATGCTCCGCTCGCGGATCGCTATTTTCCCGAACTCGCCCTGGCGTGGCGAGCGGCCCAGGCTTTGGTTTCCAGCACCGGCAAATTCAATCAGGCGTTCCTGGACTACGGATGCATCGCGATCGACGAAGTTCAGGATTTGACGCCGCTGGAAGCCTTTGTGGCGCTGGCGTTATCGCGAAGAGTCAATGCGCATGGCCGCCACGCGCCACTGCTGCTGGCCGGCGATGAGGCCCAAACCGTGCGGCCCACGGATTTCGAATGGGCATGGCTGAACGACATGCTCCACTTCATGGTTGGACAAACGCAGGAGTTCAAGCTGCCCGTGAATCTTCGCAGCCCCCGAAGAATCGCGGATCTGGTCAATCGTTCGTGGGACTATTACGATTACCTCCATAAACAGGACAGGCCTTCGGGAACGGGCTACGCGGAAATCGATGACGATTCGCCGGACCAGGTCCTATATGCTGCCTTGCGTCCAAGTGAGCTTCCGGAATTGTTGACGGAGCTATCCACGCGGGAAGGCTTGGCGATCGTCGCGTTCGAGAAGGACAGCGTGCCTACGGAAGCGCTTCCCTTCACGCTTTCACCAGCGGAAGTCAAGGGACTGGATTTCCACTCCGTGTGCGTAGTGAACGGCGGTGCGGTGCTGCGGCGCATCGCAAACGACCGCTCGGTGAGCGCTGTAGACATGCTCGAAAAACGATTGGCGATCGACCGGCTGCGCGTGGCCCTGTCGCGGCCCACGGAGCGTCTGATCTGGGTCGATGTCGCGCCAGATGCGGCTACCGTCAAAGAGGCCGGGTCCTTCCTTCACTCTCTGAGTGACATGTTGCATCCCATGAGCGCCGAGGCCCTTCGCACGAGTCTCCAGGAAGAGGAACTCGACCTGGAGGAGCGCGTGCAGCGCTGCCAGAGGGACGCGCGTCAGTTAGTGGATGTGAAACCCGATCTGGCCTGGTCGCGAGCGCATCAGGCGGTGAGCCTTCTCGGTTCGCCCTTGGACCTAACCTTGATCCTGGATCCGGCAACTCGCGAAACCGCACACATGACGCTGGCCGAGGTCTGCTTTCAACTGGGATTCCGGAAAAAGGCGCTGTCGCCGGAGTTGGGCCGGCCGGACGTATTTGAGCAGGCTTGCAACGCAGCTCGCTTGGCCAAGAAACCGCTTCTGGCGCATGCCCTGCGCGCCATCGGAGCGATGGACCTGGGGCAAGGCGCAGATCGCCTGAACCGGGTCGCCGCTGCGGTTCAGGCGATCACGGAAGCTGCGAACGAAGTTCCGGCCTGGCTGCTGGTGGAGATTACGCCTCGCGCGGACTCCTGGCTGAGTGAACTGGATCGTCATTTGGCGGCCGGGGACAATCCGCTGCTTGCCAATCGAATCTTGCCTCCATTCTTCGACGCTCTCCGCTTTCCGGACGCGCAGGCGCGCAAGGAGCGGCTGGCGCAACAATCGGTGGAGATTCTGATGAAGAATCGGCGGTACGCCGATGCGCTCCGCATTCTGGAGCGGATACCGGGCGCAGAGCCGAAACTCGCCGCGGAATGCTACGAGTCCTTGGGAGAGTACCGCCGCGCCGCCGAGATCTATCTGAAGGTGGGGGAGCCGGAGAAGGCGTTGCGATGTTACCGGTCGGCGCCTGATTTTCACGCGGCGCTGCAACTAGTGCGGCAAATCGAGGGACATTCGGCGCGGGCGTCGCTCGAGTGGCTAGCGGAGTTGGACACGGTATTGGCAAGACGGCCCGACAATTTCAATCGAGTGATGACGCAGCCTGAAAAGAAGCTGTTGGAGGCGATGCTCGAAAAAGGACTCGGCGTGCAGCGAAAGAAAGTAGCTCCGAAGAAGCAGGTGGCGAAAAAGAAAGCGCCGGTGAAACAGCCGGCGAGGGGTAAGGCGAAGCGTGTTCCTTCGGTAGAGTAGGAGGCATTTCCGCCTGTGGCAGATTACAATCAAGGAAAGCGGGGACGTAGCTCAGATGGATAGAGCGGTCGCCTCCTAAGCGACAGGTCGGCAGTTCGAATCTGCCCGTCCCTACCAGGATTTCGGGCAAAGGGAGGATATGAGACCGCTCGTATCGCGCACAGGCGGGAGCCGTGGTGCGCGAT